>Ga0209673_1000057_pt1 | contig 270150 bp, 208 predicted proteins | sample AraplaCol_mMS_r2_2_FD_184274 | JGI IMG/M metagenome (GOLD analysis project Ga0209673, IMG submission 184274) | Arabidopsis root microbial communities from North Carolina, USA - plate scrape MF_Col_mMS_r2 (SPAdes) (version 3) | ecosystem: Host-associated > Plants > Roots > Endosphere | place...
GTCGATCAGGAAGCGCGCCGTTCAGCCCGCCGTCACCACCCGCACGAACGCCTGCGCGAGCACCGTCGGCTCGACCGGCAACACCAGCGCGCACACCGACTGCGCATCCTCGTCCGAAATCGGCACGAACACGACGCCGTCGATCCCGACACTCGCCATCCGCGCCGGCACGATCGCCACACCCCGGCCGGCCGCGACGAGATTCAGCATCGACGTCTTCGGCGACACGATCCGCGCGGCCGCCGGCACGAAGCCGCGCTTCAGGCACAGATCGAGCACGACGCGCGCGAGGCCGCCGCGCTCCCGATACACGACCGACACGAACGGCTCGCGCCGCAACCGCGCTATCGCGATGCGCTTGCGGCCCGCGAGCGGATGATCGGCCGGCAGCGCCGCGCACAGGCGCTCGGCCGCCAGTTCGACGAAACGCACGCGTGCATCGCGCCGCAGCACCGGCAGCCGGACGATCCCGATATCGGCGTGGCCGTTCGCGACGTCCGTCACCTGATCCTCCGACGACGCACGGTCGAGATCGATGCGCGCGCCCGGACAATCGCGCATGAAACGGTCGAGATCCGGCATCAGGCTGCTGACGGGCACGGTGCTGGAATGCAGCAGCCGCAGCACGCCGGCTTCGCCGCGCGACAACTGCGAACCTTCGTCGGCCGCCGCCGCCAGCGTGGCCGGGATCGACGCCACGCGTTCGCGGTAGATCGCGCCGGCCGGTGTGAGCCGCACGCCTCTCGGCTCGCGGTCGAACAGCAGGAACCCGAGCTCGTCCTCGAGCTGACCGATCTGCCGGCTGAGCGCCGACTGCGCGACATGGAGCGCGCCCGCGGCCGGCGTGAAGCCGCCGAGGTCCGCGACGGTCAGGAAATACTGGATTTGCCGAAGTGATGGCATGCCGAAACGAGATGGATGAGCGTCAGATTTGATATTTGCGTTATACCGGCGCGCTCCGCAGAATGAAAGCCCTCCATGCCGGGCATCGCCGTTGCGGCCATCCTTTCGGAGCGTTCATCCTCGTGACCACCCTCCTGTCCTATCTGCTGGTCGTGGCGGCCGGCATCAGCGTTGCGTTGCAGCAGGTGCTCAACGCGAACCTGCGCGCGCAAATCGGCTCGCCGTGGTGGGCCGGCTCGGTCAGCTACCTCGTCGGCCTGGCCGCGATGCTGGCGGTCGCGTTGCTGTCGCCTCACCCGCGCCTGAGCGGCACGTTCTCCAGCGCGGGCTCGTGGTTCAGCTGGACGGGGGGATTGTTCGGCGCGGTATTCGTCGGCGTTGCGATCCTGATGGTGCCGCGATTGGGCGCGGCGACGACGCTCGCGCTGATCGTCGTCGGGCAGATGACCGGCGCGCTCGTGTTCGACCACTTCGGCGTGCTGGGCATCGCGCGGCATTCCGCAAGCCCGATCCGCGTGGCCGGCGCCGCGTGCCTCATTCTCGGGGTCGTGCTGATCCGCGCTTGACGGCGGCGCGTGCGTACGTGGCCGGCATATCGGCAACGCATGCACGCGCCGCGACGCTCACGCGGTGTTCATCATCACCGACTTGCTCTCCGTGTACTGGTCGATCACCGCGCGGCCGAGTTCGCGGCCGAAGCCAGACTGCTTCATCCCGCCGAACGGCAACGCGTTGTCGAGCAGCGAGTGGCAGTTGACCCACACGGTGCCCGCGGCAATACGCGGGATCAGCTTGTGGATCGCTGCGAGATCGTTCGACCAGATGCTCGCGCCGAGGCCGTACGGCGTGTCGTTCGCGAGCTGCACGGCCGTATCGACGTCGTCGAACGGCATCGCGACGAGCACCGGCCCGAAGATCTCCTCGCGCACCACGCGCATCGCCTGCGTCGTATCGACCAGCACCGTCGGCTCGACGAAGAAGCCGGGGCCGTCGATCGCGCGGCCGCCCGCGGCGGCACGCGCGCCCTCGCCGAACCCCGAGTCGATGTACCCGCACACGCGCTCGCGCTGCTTCGCCGACACGAGCGGGCCGATCTGCGTCGCCGGGTCCATCCCCGGGCCGATCTTCAGGCTCGCGGCGATCTTCGCGACGCGCTCGATCACGCCGTCGAACACCTTCGAATGAATGTATGCGCGCGAGCCGGCCGTGCACACCTGCCCCTGGTTGAAGAAGATCGCGTTCGCGACGCCCAGCGCGGCCTTGTCGAGATCGACGTCGGGCAGCACGATCACCGGCGACTTGCCGCCGAGCTCCAGCGACATCCGCGTCATGTTGTCGAGCGCCGCGTGGCCGATCGTCTTGCCCGTCTGCGTCGACCCGGTGAACGCCATCTTGTCGATGCGCGGATCGCGCGACAGCGCCGCGCCGGCCGTGTGACCGTAGCCAGTGACGATATTGACGACGCCGTCCGGAAACCCGGCCGCCTGGATCAGCTCACCGAGCCGCAATGCGCTCAGCGGGGTGTCTTCGGCGGGTTTCAGCACGACGGTGCAGCCGGTCGCGAGCGCCGGCGCGATTTTCCACGCGGCCATCAGCAGCGGGAAATTCCACGGAATGATCGCGCCGACCACGCCGACGGGCTCCTTGCGCGTATAGGCGAAGATTTCGCTGTCCGGCAGGTACGGCATGCCGGCGTCGATCACGCTGCCTTCGATCTTCGTCGCCCAGCCGGCCATGTAGCGGAAGCACTGCGCGGCCATCGCGACGTCGAGCCCCTGCGCGACCAGCACCGGCTTGCCGTTGTCGAGCGATTCGATCTCGGCCAGCTCGCGCGCATTGGCCTCGATCAGGTCGGCGAGCACGAGCATCAGGCGCTCGCGGTCGGTGGTCTTCGCAGTGCGCCACGGGCCCGCATCGAAGGCACGGCGCGCGGCCGCGACCGCCTGCTGCACGTCGCGTTCGTCCGCTTCCGGCACGCGGGCAAGCACGGTGCCGTCGGTCGGGTTCACGACATCGAGCTGGCGGCCCGACGCGGCATCGCTCCACTCGGCGCCGATCAGCATCTTCTTCGGCTTCGCGAGAAACGTGCGCGTCGCGTCGAGCAACGCAAAGGTTTCGTTCGTCTCCATGTTCCTGTTTCCCTGATTCGTTGAGTGAGTCGGTCAGTAGCGATCCGCGACGCCGTCGATTCCGCGCGCCTGCAACGCGCGCACGAGCCCGGCGCGCACGGTCGCGACGTCGGACAGCGCGGGACGGCGGTGCACGGCGACTTCGGCGGCCGTATAGGGCTTGAAGTCGCGCGGCAGCGCATCGCGGTTCATCGTCGTGAGCACCCAGTTGAGCACGTCGGCCAGTTCCCGATCCGACAGCGCCGAGTTCGACGCGCCGGGCACGCGCATCACGTACTCGCGCCCGGCCGGCAGATGCGTGAAATAGCCGAGCGAATTCGCGAGCGGCGGCACCTTGCCAGGAATGCCGCCGCCCGTCGCCGTGTGGCAACCCATGCAGTTGAGCACCCAGTGCTGCCGTGCGAGCGCGGCATCGGCCGCGCCGTCTGCTTGCGCGGACGCGGGTGCGGCGAACGCACCGGCCGCCGCGGCCGCCAGCAGCAGCCAGCACGACAGCCGATGCGACATGCCGCCGAGCCACGACGACGCCGCGCACCGCGTGCCGTGCACGGACGCGCACACGCCGTTCACAGGCCGAGCCCCTTGATCACCACCGCGCGCTGCGCATGCACGGCCGTGCCGTCCATCTGCTTCGCCCGCGCCGCACGGATATCGGCCGCGGTGAACGGCTTCGCGTCGCCGTGCCGCGCGTTGAGGTCGAACACGACGTAGTTCAGCACGTGCGCGATGTCGTCGTCGCTCGCGCTCGCGAACGACGGCATCTTGAAGTTGTAGCGCTTGTCGTGCACCTCGATCTCGCCGAACATCCCGTGCAGCAGCGTCGCGATCAACTGCGCCCGCCCGGCTTCCACCGCCGCGTACTTGCCCGGATACTCGGTCAGCGGCGGCGCGAGGCCGTCCTGCCCTTTTCCGCCCGCCTGGTGACACACCGCGCACTGCGCGTCGAACAGGCTTTTCCCGGCCGGGTAATGCACGGTTTCCTGCGCGTGCGCCGCGGCGGGCAACGCGAAGGCCGTCGCGGCCGCCATGCATGCAACGATGCGCTTTCCTGCTTGCTTCGCTTTCATTGCTTCGCCGCTCCCAGCAGAACCGAAACCGAACAGTGGTAATTCGAATTACCGTTCGCCATGCACCAGTTGATGTCGTTGTTCAACGACAGCTTGTACAGCGGCTTCTCGCGCTCGTTGCGGTTGCAGAAGCACTTGCCGCACGACGTCTTGCCGCAGCAGTCGTTGTACGACACGATGTAGTCCGAACCGTCGTGCGGATTGCGGCAGGTGCCGATCCACGTGATCGGCGAAGGCGTCGTGCCCGGCGGGCAACTGCTCGACGTGCCGCCGCAGCAGCTGCAGAGCCAGCCGTCGATCGCGCAGTACTTCCAGTAGTCGCAGCTCATCGGGTCGTCGCTCGCGCCGGCCGCGCCGGTACCGGATGCGCCCGACGCCCCCGATACCGCATCGGCCGCATATGCGGTGCGGTCGACCGGCAGCAGCGGCAGCAGCGCCGATCCCACCAGCACCTTGCCGAGCCTTGCCATCGCGCTGCGCCGCGAACTGTGCTGCGCGACGCCGCGCGCCGACCGCTCGAACCATGAATCAAACACGCCCATGTCGTCGTTCTCCAATGACGTTGAAAAAGGTTCGGCCGGTCATGCGTGCTGCGCGTGCCCGTCGTGGGCATCGTGGCTGTGATCGCCGTGCACGAACTGCTGCAGCGATGCGACGCCGCGCTCCTTCGCCTCGAACAGGCTCTCGAGATGCTCGCGCGTGTTGACGAGCCCCTTCGCGCGCACGGTGCCCGTTTCGTCGAGCAGCACCGCATACGGCAGCTTGCCGATCTGGTACGCGAGACCGAGTTCCTGAGACAACACGTACGGGAACCGCCCGAGGTCGTGCTTTCGCGCGAAGCGCGTGTGTTCGTCGGCATCGCCGTCGCTCGCGAGCACGATGTTCACGGGCGTCGCCTCGCTGGCCTGCAGCGACGGCAGCAGCGGCAGCAGCTTCTTGCAGACGGGGCACGTCGGCGACAGGAAGAACAGCAGCGTGGCCTTGCCCGCCGCGTCGATGCCGCCGACCTTCACCCGCGCGCCGCGCATGTCGGTCAGTTCGAACGTCGGCGCGATCGCGCCGACCGCCGGCCCCTTGTCGATCATCAGCGCGCCGGCCGGCATGATGCGTTCGTACAGGATGCCGATCTGGCGCACCAGCGCGAGGCAGATCGCGCCGAGCGCGAGGACGGCCACCCACAGCAGGGCGGTGGAAACGGTGAGAGCGGTTTGCATCATGAATTCCTCAGGTGGGAAAGGCGCGGGACGTTGGCGAGCAGCACGTCGACGGTGAGCAGCGCGCAGACGATCAGCAGCACGGAGAAGAACAGCGTCAGGTAGTCGAACCACACCACGGCGCGCGTGCCCGGCTCGACGAACGCGGTCGCGGCCAGTGCGACGAGCAGCAACACGCGGCCGACATGCAGCCAGCCGATGCCGCGCGGGGCGTCGGCGCGGGCGGCGGTGAAGCCGGAACAGCCGCAGTCGATGTCGGTGTGGCCGCGCAGCAGGTTGATCGCGAGCCCGGCCGCGAACGCGAGAAGCAACGCGATCAGACCGGTCGCGCCGGCCGTGCGCGTGTCGGGAAACAGCAGCGCCACGGCGGCGATGGCTTCCGCGAGCGGAATCGCGAACGCGACGGGCGCGGTCAGTGCATCGGGCAGCAGCCGGTAGCCGGCGAGCGCCTGGCGGAACGCGGCGGGCCGGCGCATCTTCGCGAAGGCGCCGAGCAGCACGACGACGGCCGCGCCGGCCTGCGCGCTGGTGGCGAGTACGGGATCGACGGTCATCGCGGCCTCACGGGTTGACGAGCAGCGACGACGTATTGCCGACCTGCTTCTCGACGTGCTGCAGCGCGCCGGTGCGCGCGTCCATCACGACGAGGTCGGAGGTCGCCGTCAGCCCGTAGAACAGCGGCTTGTCGTCCTCGCTGACCTGGATCGACACGAGCGGATCGACCTTCAGCTGCGCGAGATCCCAGCGCGCGACGCGCTGCTTCGACTTCAGGTCGACTACCCACACCTGCGTGCCGGCGTCCTTGTGCGAGCCGTCGGTGCCCTTGTGCATCAGCACGTAGTAACGGTTCTGCTTCGCCTGCACGGCCGTCTGCTGCATGCCGCCCGGGCGCCAGCCTTCGGCGCGCTCGGCGTCCGTCAGCAGCGGCCACGGCTTGCCGAACGCCGGCTTGTCACCGCTGAAATCGGCGCTGCGCACGTTGCCGCCGTAGGTGGTGAACAGGTATTCGCCCCTGTACCGCGACGCGTTCACGAACGCCGGGTCCTTGTCGACGCCGATGAACGCCTCCGACATCGTGCGCTTCGTCTCCTTGCCGTTCGCGTCGAGCGTGACGGTCAGCGCCTTGCCGCTTTCGCACAGCGCGGTGAAGCGGTCGTTACCCGACGGATACGCAAGCACGCACGCGGCCGTGTCGATCTCCGACAGCACCTTCTTCGAGACGGCGTCGATCACCGTCACCGACGCGGACGGCGTGATGTTCGCCACGTACAGCCGCTTGCCGTCGGCGCTGAATGCGGTGTTGTACGGCGACGGCACGTGCTGCGCGTGCTTCGCCGGGATCACGATCTCGCCCGCGTGATCGAGCGTCGCGTTGTCGATCATCTCGACGACGTCCGTGCGCGTGCCGTGCGAGCCGCGCGAGAAGTAGGTCGTCGCGACGAAGCTGGTCTTGCGATCGGGCGAGATCGCGAGGCCGGGCGCGAAGCCGCCGTCGATCTGGCCGAGCAGCTTCTTCGCATCGGCGTCGTACACGTAGATGCGCCCGTCGGTCATCGACGGCATCGAGATGTCGACGATATAGACCTCGTGCGGATGCCATGGCGGCATCTTCTGCACGACCAGTTCCTCGGGTTTTTCCGCCGCGTTCGCGCCGCCGGCCCATGCCGCCGCCAACGCCAGCGTCGCCGCGAGCGCCGCGGTTCGTCGCCTTGTCCTCATGCCGCCTCCAGTGGGGATTCACGTTATGTGGGGCGACTGTAGTTCGACAATAAATCCCGTCAGCACCCGGACCGGCAACGCGTACGTGCCGATTCGGGATATTGGAAATGCGCGTGAAAGCCGTCTGCCCCGCGCCCCTTCCGACCCTCTGCAGCACGTGTCCGGAATAGCGCTCCTCCTTATTGCGCCGACCGCTCGGCCGGTTTAATCTTGCGCGGTCCAAACGACCGCCGGAGGCGCCGTGCTCGTGTTACATCAGAGGTTCGACGACGCAGACCGGCATGCCGAGGCGCTGCGCGGCTGGAATCAGCGTTACGACCAGATCGGGTCCGGCGCGTATCGCAGCGCGGTCAAGCACGCGGTGCTCGACGGCGTGCAGCTGTTCCAGGAAACGGCGAACGTGCGCATCATCCAGCGCGGATGTTTGCCGCACGGCCATACGGTGTTCGGGATGCCGCTCACCGGCTCGGGCACCTTCGCGTTCGGCGGTGCGCGCATCGAGCGCGGCACGATCGTGATGGCGCGCGGCGGCATACCGTTCGAACTCCATTCACCCGACGACATGTCGCTGATCGGCGTGGTCGTCGAACCCGAATTGATGCAGCAGATCGAAGATGCCGCCGACGTCCGGCTGGACGCACGCGCGCTGCGGCACGGCGTCGTCGAGGTGCCGGTCGCCGCGCGCGAACGCGCGAGCGTGCAGCTCGCGACGCTGCTCGAACGCGTGTTGTCGGCGCCCGATACGTTCGACGCGGCACGCGCGCAGTGCGCGATCCGCGCCGACGTCGGCAACGTGCTCGTCGATCTCCTCACCTACCGGATGCCCGAGCCGTCGAACCGGCTCACGCACGCCTGCCACGCCGACATCGTGCGCCGCGTGCACGACTACGTGATCGAGCACCCGGAAGCGCCCGTCGACATCCTGAGCCTGTGCACGCAACTGCGCGTGAGCCGGCGCACGATGCAGAACAGCTTTCAGTCGGTCGTGCAGACGAGTCCGCTCAACTACACGCGCTCGCTGCGCCTCGCGCAGGTCCGACGCCTGCTGCTCGACACGCGGCAATCCGACCTGCCGATCAGCGAGGCGGCCGCACGCTGGGGCTTCCTGCATCTCGGGCATTTCGCGAGCGTGTACAAGGCCCAGTTCGGGGAATTGCCGTCGGCGACGGCGCGCCGGACGGTGCATCGCGCAAAAACGCGCTGAACGCCGGCAAAAAACCGCGATAATTCCGGCTTGACCGTTCGGCGCCCGCTCGCCGCGGCGCGCGACGACCACCTGCTTCCACCCCACGCCCCGATGCCCGAGGATTTCCACTTCCTGCTGCTGCCCGGCTTCTCCGCGCTCGGCTTCATGTCCGCGGTCGAGCCGCTGCGTGTCGCGAACCGCTTTCGCACCGAGCTGTATCGCTGGCACGTGATCAGCGCGGACGGCGCGCCGGTCGCCGCGAGCAACGGCATTCCGGTCGCCGCCGAAGCCGCGTGCGCGGACGTCCCGCAGGTCGATACGGTATTCGTCGTCGCGGGCTTCGATCCGCTCGTGTGCTACACGCGCACGCTCGGCGACTGGCTGCGCCGCCAGCACCGGCATGGCGCGACGCTCGGCGGCATCGATACCGGCAGCTTCGTGCTCGCGGAAGCCGGGCTGTTCGACGCGTCGCAGCCGCTCACGCTGCACTGGGAAGCGCTGGCCGCGTTCCGCGAGCGCTATCCCGGCCTGAACGCGACGCAGGAGCTGTTCGAAATCGACGACCGGCGCATCACGTGCGCGGGCGGCACCGCGTCGATCGACATGATGCTCGACCTGATCGGCCGCCGGCACGGCGCCGATCTCGCGGCCGCGATCTCCGAGCAGTTCGTCGTCAGCCGCATCCGGCAGCGCTCGGACAGCCAGCGGCTCGAGATCGCCGCACGCTACGGCGTGCACAACCGCAAGCTGATCCAGGTGATCGGCACGATGCAGCGGCACATGGAGAACCCGCTCGGCTCGGACGCACTCGCGCAGGAGGTGTCGATCACGCGGCGCCAGCTCGAACGGCTGTTCAGCGCGACGCTGAACGACACGCCGACGCGCTTCTACCTGAACCTGCGCCTCGATCGCGCACGCGAACTGCTGCAGCAGACCGACATGAGCATCACGTCGGTGTGCGTCGCGTGCGGCTTCGAATCGCCGTCTCATTTCTCGCGTACCTATCGCGCACGATTCGGGATGAGCCCGCGCAGCGACCGGCGTGCGACACGCTGATCGTCACGGCTTTTGATCACAATCAGACGCGGTATTGCATGTTCCGGCAGCGTTTCCTGCCGCTCGCTGAACAATGCCGGCAATTGATCGACCAACCGAAGCGGTCGTCGAAAATAATTTGGAATGTCGCTGAAAATATTCTGTAACATATCAAACAAAGTTAGATAGGCAGCCTAACGACACGCCTGCTGCATCTCGGCGCGCGTCGCGCCACGCAGGCTGCCCACCGATATCCAATATCGATCCGAGGGGTATGACATGACGATGCTCGCTTCGCCGTCGCCGCACCTGCCTGCCGTTCGCATCCCTTCACGCGCGTCCCCCTCTTTGCCTGCCCGCTTCTTTTCGACCTGACATTTAGTCCTCCTTAGTCAGTCGATACTCCCCACACCGCTTCGCCGCACCGGTTCCATCGAACCGGCGCGCGGGCCGTGTCGTGCCTGCTCGCCACGAGCGCGCGGGCGTGTCCAACCGTTGAGATGAGGATCACGTATGCAGACATCACGCAAAGCATTGCCGCTCGCCCTGAGTCTCGCGCTCGGTTTCGGCATCGTCGGCGGCACCCTGGCCGATACGAAAGTGTCGAATCCGCAGGCCGCCAGCCTGCGCGAAAGCCTGACGCGCGGCGTCGCGCCGCCGGCCGCGAAGGCCGACACGGCCGCCGGGCAATTCCGCGCGGACGGCGTCGCCGTCACGCTGTACAACCCGGCCTGGCGCGTCAAGAAGGCCGCCGCGACGCCCGCCGCCACCGCGCGCGACTTCGTCGCGTCGCAAGCGGCGCAGCTCGGCCTCGACGCAACCGCGCTCGCGAGCCTCGTCGTCACGTCGGAACGCAACGACGCCGACTTCACCGTCGTGCGCCTGCAGCAGCAGGCTGCCGGGCTACCCGTGTACGGCAGCGACATCGCGGTGACCGTCGCGAAGGACGGCCGCGTCCTGTACGTCGCGAGCAACACGATCGGCGGCGTGGTCGCGACGACGCGCAAGTCGCAGGCCGTCGACCAGCAGCAGGCGCTCGACCGTGCCCGCGCGTATCTCGGCGTGAGCGGCTTCACGCATCTCGACGCCCAGCTCGTCGCATTCGTCGACCAGGCCGGCACGCACACCGCGTGGAAGGTGCGCGGCCGCCCGCAGGACGGCCCGAAGGGCGACTGGGAACTGCTGATCGATTCGGGTAGCGGCGAAGTGCTGCGCGCCGAGGACAAGGCGTTCTACGCGACCGACGGCACCGGCTTCGTGTTCCGCCCCGATCCGCTGTCGCCGACGAAGAGCAGCTACGGCAGCACCGGCTACAAGGACAGCAGCGACGCCGATTCGACGCAACTCACGGCCGCACGCGTGCGCGTGACGCTGAAGGAGCTCGCGCAATCGGGCACGCGCTACACGCTGACGGGCCCGTACGCGGCATGCGTCGATTTCGATGCGCCGCTCGACAAGGCGTGCCCGTCGCAGTCCACGCCCGCGTTCGAATTCACGCGCGGCAACCTGTATTTCGAGGCCGTGAACGCGTACTACCACATCGACACGTTCCTGCGTTACGTGAACCAGACGCTCGGCATCAAGGCGCTACCGTACCAGTACACGGGCGGCGTGCAGTACGACCCGCACGGCGAATCGGGCGACGACAACTCGTCGTATTCGTCGAGCAGCGGCCGGCTGACCTTCGGGCAAGGCGGTGTCGACGACGCGGAAGACGCGGACGTCGTGATCCACGAGCTCGGCCACGGCATCCACGACTGGGTCACAAACGGCGGCCTGTCGCAACAGGAAGGCCTGTCGGAAGGCACCGGCGACTATCTCGCCGCCGCGTACAGCCGCGACTTCAACCAGTGGAGCCCGTCGGACGCGCAGTATCACTGGGTCTACAACTGGGACGGCCACAACGAGTTCTGGGGCGGCCGCGTGACCAACTGGAACGTCGGGCGCACCTATGCGCAGGCGCGCGGCGCGGAGATCCACACGGCCGGCCAGTACTGGGCGTCGTGCAACCTCGTCGCGCGCGATGCGATCGGCGCGCAGGCGATGGACAAGGCGTTCCTGAAGGGGCTGTCGATGACCAACAGCTCGACCAACCAGAAGGCGGCCGCACAGGCCGTGCTGACGGCCGCCTCCGCGCTCGGCTACAGCAGCGCGCAGCTCACCGCGATCGGCAACGCGTACAACAAGAGCTGCACGTACGGCGTGACCGTTCCGCAGAAGTCGTAATGCCGCAGCAGGCGGGAGCGCGTCGCACGACCTGCGGCGCGCTCCCTTCATCGACATCGCCATCCTCACGAGACCGAACATGCCTACTCTGAAACCGACCCGCCTGAGCGCCGCGCTGGGCGGCATGCTGCTGACCGCCGCCGCGCACGCGACACCCGTCTGGATCACGCTCGGCGACACCGCGTTCCGCCAGCTCCAACGCATCGATGCGACCGCAACCGCGCAATACAGCACGACCGTCGACGCCGGCAAGTCGGCCGACGGCGCCGCGCGCCGCGAAACCGTTCACGTCGTCGAGATCGACGATACCCGGCTCGGTGAGCTGGCCCACGCGGTCCACCACACGCGCGGCCACGGGCCGGGCTACGTCGTGCACGATTCGTTCGACGACGCGCGGCAGGCGCTGCAACCGTTGCCGGCGACGCTCGCGAAACAGGCCGCCGCTCCCGCGTACACGGTGTCGAACGTGCCGCAGATCGGCACGTGGGTCCAGCAACTGCAGGCCAGCAACATCGTCGGTACGATCACGTCGCTGTCCGGTTTCACGAACCGCTACTACACGACGTCGCACGGCGTCGCCGCATCCGACTGGCTCGCGCTGCAATGGACGCAGTTGGCGGGTTCGCGTGCCGACATCGCCGTCGAACAGTTCGCACATACGGGTTTTCCGCAGAAATCCGTGATCCTGACGATCCGCGGCAGCGATCCGGCCGCGGGCACCGTCGTGCTCGGCGGCCACCTCGATTCGACCGTCGGCCGCACGACGGAGAACACGCGCTCGCCCGGCGCGGACGATGATGCGTCGGGCATCGCCAGCCTGACCGAGGCGCTGCGCGTGCTGCTCGCGAACAACTACCGGCCGAAACGGACGATCAAGTTCGTCGGGTATGCGGCCGAGGAAGCCGGCCTGCTGGGTTCGAAGGCGATCGCGAAGCAGTTCCGCACGCAGAATGCGAACGTGGTCGGCGTGCTGCAGCTCGACATGACGAACTACAAAGGCGATCCGAAGGACATCTACCTGATCACCGACTACACGAACGCGGCGCAGAACACCTACGTGAAGAACCTGGCTGCGACCTACCTGCCGGAGCTGGCGATCGGCACGTCGCAGTGCGGCTATGCGTGCTCGGATCACGCGTCGTGGAATGCGCAGGGGTATCCGGCATCGTTCCCGTTCGAGGCCGACCAGAACGACAGCCCATACATCCACACGGTGAACGACACGCTGGAGAACTCCGATCGACAGGCCAACCATGCGCTGAAGTTCGGCAAGCTGGCGCTGGCCTATGCGGTCGATCTCGGCGGCATTGCCGGCGCGACGGTCAAGCGCTGAGCGTACCTCGCCGAGCGGTTTTCTCGCATTCGGCAATGAAACGGGCGTTCACCCGCGTGGGTGCGCCCGCTCGAATGCCTTTTCTCCGTCGGGCTAGAATCGTCGTTCGACCACTCGCTACACGCTTGCCCATCATGACCGAACCCAATCGCTCCATCGACGACCTGTCGCCCGCCCGCGTCACGACCGCGTTCGACCTGCCCGGCCATACGACCGTCCGCTCGCTCGGCGTCGCACAGGGCATCGTCGTACGCTCGCGCTCGATCGTCGGCTCGTTCGGCGCGTCGCTGCAGACGATCTTCGGCGGCAACATCACGCTCTATACGTCGCTGTGCGAGAAGGCGCGCGAGCAGGCGTTCGACAAGATGCTCGCCGAGGCGCGCAAGCTCGGTGCGAATGCGATCGTCGCGATGCGCTACGACTCGACCGAGATCGGCTCGGGCGTGACCGAAGTCATCTGCTACGGCACCGCCGTGCGCGTCACGCAGGACGCGTGACGTGTGATGCGCGGCGCGTCACGCGTCGCGTTCGAGCGACTTCATGTTCGTGAGCTGCGGAAAGAGCCGCATCCACGCCAGCGCGACGGCGATCGTCGCCGCGCCGCCGACGACGATCGCGGCCGGCGCGCCCCACCACGCGGCCGTCACGCCCGATTCGAATTCGCCGAGCTGGTTCGACGTGCCGATGAACAGCGAGTTGACCGCGCTCACGCGGCCGAGCATGTCGTCGGGCGTGCGCAGTTGCACGAGCGACAGGCGCACCACGACGCTGATCACGTCCGACGCGCCGAGCGCGGCCAGCGCCACGAGCGACACCGCGAAGTGCCGCGACAACCCGAACACGATCGTCGCGATGCCGAACGCGATCACGCCGCCGAACATCGCACGGCCCGGCCGTCCCTTCAACGGAAAACGCGTGAGCCACAGCGTGCCCGCGAGTGCGCCGACCGCCGGCGCCGCGCGCAGCGCCCCGAGCCCCCACGGGCCGACCTGAAGGATGTCGCGCGCATAGATCGGCAGCAGCGCGGTCGCGCCGCCGAACAGCACCGCGAACAGGTCGAGCGACAGCGCACCGAGAATCGCCGGCTCGCGCCGGATGAACGCGATACCCGAAAACACCGAGCGCAGCGTGACCGGCTCGCGGGCGGGCGGCGCGCTGCGCAGCGGAATCGTGCCGCTCAGCATCGCCGCGACCGCGAATGCCGCGACGCTCGTGCCGAACGCGACGGGTGCGCCGACACCGTAGAGCAAGCCGCCGAACGCGGGCCCGAGGATCTGCGCGGCCTGGTTCGCCGACGTCGACAGCGCGGTCGCGCGCGGCAGGTCGGTGCGCGGCACGACGGCCGGCAACAGCGACGATACCGACGGCGACTCGAACGCACGCGCCGTGCCGACGATCGCCGCGAGCGCATACACGGCCGGCGCGGCCAGCCACCCTTGCACCGCGCCGAGCAGGAACACGCCGGCGGCCAGTGCCTCGACGCTCTGGCAGATCGTCGCGATGCGCCGGCGGTCGTAGCGGTCGGCCACCTGCCCGACGACGAGCGTCAGCACGAACATCGGCACGAACTGCGCGAGGCCGACGAGACCGAGTGCGAACGCGCTGTGCGTGAGTGCATACACGTACCAGCCGATCGCGACCGACAGGATCTGGAAGGCCAGCGACGACATCACGCGCGCGCCCCAGAAACGCTGGAACGGCGCGTGGCGAAACAGGTTGGCGGGTAACGGGGATAACGGACTGGAATCGGGCACGGGGGTGGTCATCGGGTTCTCGGCGGCTGGCGGTGCGCACCGCAACCGTTCGGGAAAACGACGACGCACGCGGGTACGTGCGGCAACGGTGCGGACGCGGCCAAAGCGCGATGATATGCCAACCGCCGAAAACCGGCCGGCCGCCTGCCCCGAGCGCCATCGAGCCGGCGCATCGCGCAAAAAAAAGCGCGAACCGTGGTTCGCGCCAAAGAGAGACCTCGCTGAAGACGTCACACCATCCCGCCACTCCGCTCAGAACGAATGCCGCATCCCGATCCGCACGTCGGCCTGCGTCTGCGTCGTCGACGGCGTGAAGCTGTAGCCGACCACCGCATCGACGCCCTGCGACGCGCGCAGGTAATCGCCGGAGATATAGATGTCGGTACGCTTCGACAGCAGATAATGCAGGCCGGCCGTGCCCTGGTTCCAGTGATGGCCTTCGAAGCGCGTGTGCTGGTAGCCCGCGATGAAGCTCAGCGCCGGCGTGAACTGGTACAGGCCGCCGCCTTCGTACACCTGCATGTGCGACGACTGGCCGAAGCCCTTGATCGTCGTGTACGAGTAGTTGGCGTCGAGCGTCAGCTTGCCGATCGTGTAGCTGGTGCCGATGCCGAACGTGCCCTGGCTGTCGACGTCCATCGGCGTGTTCGCGAACAGGTCGGTGCGCGCGCCGGTCGCCGGATCGACGGTGACGGTCTGCTGGCCGAGGAACGTGTGCGTGCCGATCATCGCGTACGGATCGAACGCGTAGATGCCGTTCGGGTTGTTCAGGCGCGTATACGCGGCGCCGATCGAGAAGTCACCCTTCGTGAAGCTCGCGCCCGCGCTCCATGCGCTGTTGCGATGAAAGTTGCCCGCGACGTTGCCGAACGAGTACATCGCGCCGAACTTGAAGCCGCTCAGGTCGTTCGACAGGAACTTCACCGAGTTCGGCAGGCGGTCGCCGTTGAAGCGGTCGAAGTCGCCCTGGTGGATCGCGTAGCCGCTGCCCCACGCCGAGATGTTGTAGATCGATACGAGTTCGTTGGTGATGTCGAGCTGGTTGCCGAACGACAGCGTGCCCCAGTCGTTCTGCAGGCCGACATACGCCTGCCGGCCGAATTCCGCGCCGCCGAAGCCGAGTTGCCCGTTGCCGAGATGGAAGCCGCTCTCGAGCGTGAACACGGCCTTCAGGCCGCCGCCCAGGTCTTCGGTGCCCTTGAGGCCGAAGCGGTTCCCGTAGGCGACGCCGTCGTCGAACTTGACCACGTGCGAACCGCCCGTGTTGTTCACGTACGTGATACCCGCGTCGAGAATCCCGTACAGCGTCACGCTGCTTTGCGCATGTCCGACGGCGGGAATACAGGCCGCGCATGCAAGCGCGGCGGCTACGGCAACTTTCGTATGCTTCATTATCGACCACCCTCCCTGAACCGTTCGATGGATAGAATCTCGTCCCGACGCGTGCCGCGATGCGCCGGTGGATTCGAATTCAGACCGCCCCGCTGGCTTCGGTATTTCGTTTTCCGCAATAACGCAGCCATTGGCGAAAAATACAAACCCATATTTCAGGTCACCCGTCTGAAGGCGACACTAAATGGTCGCCATGCGACGGATCGGGAAAACACGTAGACAGGCGGCACGGTAAACACCGGCCGCCCGGAGGGAGGGAATCAGCGGCCCTCGAGGGCCGCGCGCACGGCCGGCAGGCCCGGCGCGCCGGCCGCCGTCGTCACGCCGTCGAGCCAGCCGGCGACCAGCGCCGGCTCGGCCTTCAGCACATGTTGCGCCGCGAGCGCGGGCGAGGTCTTGTTGTCGAGCATGTCGGCGATCATCCGGTTCTCGACGTCGACGGAGAACGTCATCTGCCGGAACAGCCGCGCGAGGTTCGTGCACTGGCCGGCGAACCCGGCACGCGTGACCGTGTTGACCGTCGCGCCGCCGTAGTTCGGGCCGAAGTACGCATCGCCACCCGACAGATACGTCAGATGAAATTTCGTGTTCATCAGATGCGGCTCCCACGCGAGAAACACGATCCAGCGCTTGTCGCGCACCGCGCGCTCGACCTGCGTGAGCATGCCCGTCTCGCTCGATTCGACGAGCGACCAGTTCGCGGGCCCCAGCACGTGGTCTGACAGCATCCGCTTGATGTTCTGGTTCGCGGGCGCGCCGGGCTCGATCCCGTAGATCTTGCCGCCGAAACGGTCCGCGTAGCGCGCGAGATCGGCGAACGTGTGCACGCCGGCCGCGGCCACGTAGTCGGGCACCGCGAGCGTGAATTTCGCACCACTCAGGTTCGCGTGCAGCACGTCGATCGATTTTTCGTCGACGAACGGCTTCACGAGCGGCGCCTGCGCGGGCATCCAGTTGCCGAGGAACACGTCGACTTGCCCTTTCTTCAACCCCTGGTACGTGATCGGCACCGACAGGTTCGCCACGTCCTGCCGGTAGCCGAGCGCCTTCAGCACGACGCCTGCCATCGCATTCGTCGCGTCGATGTCGGTCCACCCGGGCGCCGCCATCTTCACGGCGGCGCACGTCTGCGGATCGGCGGCATACGCCGGCTGCGTCGCCGCCACGCACGCGGCGGCGGCAAGCGCCGCGCCGATCCTTCGGATTGCTGCATTGCATTGCCGTCTCATCGTCCGCTTCCTCCGTCATTCATGAATGTTCGCACTGCCGGACGCTCAGCGCCCGACGCGCGGAAAACGCGCCATCGCCTCGAGCGTGTCGAGTTCGATGTGATTGCGCATGTAGCGCTGGCTCGCGTCGGTGAACGGCTGCCAGTCCCACGCGTGGATGCGGCCCTGCGTCGTCGCCGCGTAATGGAAGCGCCGGCGCCGCTGGCTCGCGCGCACCTGCCGGTCCAGCTCGGGCAGGTTCCAGCGCTGCGCGGCCTCCGCGCGGAACGCGGCGAGCACGTCGGCGGCTTCCGGCTGCCCGGCCAGGTTCGTCAGCTCGCGGGGATCGTCCGACAGGTTGTAGAGCTGGTCGGGATCGGCCGGGCAATGCACGTATTTCCAGTCGCCGCGGCGGATCATCACGACCGGTGCGAGCGCGCCTTCCGCGAGGTATTCGCCGAGCGCGACATCGTGCGCGGGCGTGCCGTGCAGGTGCGGCACGAGGCTCGCACCGTCGACCGGGTCGGGCCAGCCGCCGGCCGGCGCCGCGCCGGCCAGCTCGACGAGCGTCGGCAGCAGGTCGACGTGCGACACGGGCCCGCGCACCCGCCCGGCACCGAAGCGGCCCGGCGCATGCACGATCAGCGGCACGCGGCAGCCCCCTTCGAAAAACGTCATCTTGTACCAGAGCCCGCGTTCGCCCAGCATGTCGCCGTGGTCGGACGTGACGATCACGATCGTGTCGTCGGCGAACCCGCATTGCTCGAGCGCGACCAGCACGCTGCCGAACTGCGTGTCGACGTAGGACGTCGCGCCGTAATACGCGCGGCGGGCCGCGCGGATCTGCGCGTCGGTCGGCGGCGTGCGGTCGTTCTCGCAGACGAAGCGCAGCCGCTGCGAATGCGGATCGCTTTCGGCCGCATCGAGCCGCACGGCCGGCATGTCGATGTCTTCGTCGCGGTACAGATCCCAGTATTCGCGCGTGATCGCATACGGGTCGTGCGGATGGGTCAGCGACACGACCATGCAGAATGGCCGCGTATCGTGTCCGGCCGCACGCTCGCGCGCGACGTCGTACAGCTTCTGCTTCGCGGCGAACGTCACTTCGTCGTCGAAGTCGAGCTGGTTCGTACGCACGCACGGGCCGGCATCGAGCACCGAGCTCATGTTGTGATACCAGCTCGGCCGCCCGGTCGGCTGGTCCCAGTCCGGCACCCAGCCGAAATCGGCCGGATAGATGTCGGTCGTGAGGCGCTCCTCGAAGCCGTGCAACTGGTCGGGCCCGCAGAAATGCATCTTGCCGGACAGCATCGTCCGGTAGCCGCCCGCGCGCAGGTAGTGTGCGAACGTCAGCGTTTGCGCCGGCAATTCGGCGGCGTTATCGTAGGCGCCGATCCCCGACGGCAGCTTGCCGGTCAGCAGCGAGAAGCGCGACGGCGCGCACAGCGGGCTCGCGCAATACGCGGCGTCGAACACCACGCCTTCGGCGGCGAGCCGGTCGAGGGTCGGCGTACGGGCGACGCGGTTGCCGTACGCCGGCAGCGCGAACGGCGTGAGCTGGTCGGCCATCAGGATCAGGATGTTGGGTGTCGAGTTCGTCATCGGCGATCGTGGGGAAAGCAGTGTTCGAATGGAACGGCGCGCCGCTTTGGCAGCGAGACGTCCGGCATGACGGAGGCGGTCCACAGAAACTGCCGCGCGCAGGGGCCGCGCTGGCTAGAATTGCCGAATGCATCGCGCGGCGGCACGCGAAGCGCATGTGCCGTACCGTCCGCTGCACTATCGCCCGCCCGAATTCACGCGGGTAGGCGTCCGGCCCTTATGAGGCCATTAGAGGGACTTATGTCGAAACCCGAACCGTTACCGTCGATGCAGGCGCTGCGCGCGTTCGAATCGGCCGCCCGGCTGGCGAGCTTCACGGCCGCCGCGCGCGAGCTCGGCTCGACACAGCCGGCCGTGAGCCAGCAGGTGTTCCAGCTCGAAGCCGAACTCGGCGTGCCGCTGTTCGAACGCAGCCCGCGCGGCGTCACGCTGACGGCCGACGGCCAGTGCCTGTACGAAGCCGTGCGGCTGAGCCTCGACACGCTGCGCGGCGCGACCGCGACGTTGCGCGCGCGCCGCGAGCACGGCGCACTCACGATCGTCACCGACTTCGGTTTCGCGACCTACTGGCTGATGCCGCGCCTGGCCGGGCTGAAACGCGTGATGCCGGACGTCGACGTGCGGGTCGTCACGTCACAGGATTACGACGCGCAGCGCGACCACGGCGACATCGCGGTCCTGTTCGGCGACGGTCACTGGCCGTCGTGCACGGCCGCGCGGCTGTTTCCGGAATCCGTCACGCCCGTCTGCTCGCCCGCGTTCCGCGATGCGCACCGGGGCGTCACGCGGGCCGACCACCTGCTCGCGCTGCCGCTGCTGCACGTGCAGCCGACGCGCCCCGAGCGCTGGCTGTCGTGGTCGGGCTGGTTCGACGCGCACGGGCTCGAATCGCCGGCCGCCACCCGCGGCGTGACCTTCAACAGCTATGCGCTCGTGATCCATGCGGCGCTGCTCGGCGAAGGCGTCGCGCTCGGCTGGGCGCCGCTCGTCGACGAACTCGTCGCGGCCGGCCAGCTCGTGAAGCTGGTCGATGCGCCCGTCGTCACGTCGCGCGGCTACTTCCTGGTGCGCCCGCCGCAGCGGCCCGAGCCGGACGCGACCCACGTGTTCCGGCGCTGGCTGCTCGACGCATGCGCGGCGGCCTGACGCAGTAAGCGCCCTCGCGTCCGTTCCGCTTCTCCGCTCCCCTTCCCCGCTCCCTCCCGCTGGCGCACCGATACCAGCCACACGGCGCGTTGGTTCTATCCGCGCCGAAATCGTCCTGATTTACTTGAGCCTCCCGCTACCCGCGCGGCGCGGCGCTGTCGTGCGCCGCCGCGCGGCCGTGCGCCCTGCCATCCGAGGAGTCTCATGACCGCCGAGCACCGCCCCGATCAATTCGTCCTGACACTGTCGTGCCCGAGCGCGGCCGGTCAGGTCGCCGCCGTCGTCGGCTTTCTCGATCGCCATCGCTGCTACGTCGATGCGCTGAACGTGTTCGACGACGATCTCAGCAACCGTTTCTTCGTGCGCTGCGTCTTTCATCCGACGGATGAAACGCTGCAGATCGACGCACTGCGCCAGGAATTCGCACCGATCGCGGCCGGACTCAGCGGCCACGGCGGCGACATCCAATGGGCGATCCACGACGTCAATGCGCGGCCGAAGGTGCTGATCATGGTGTCGAAGCTCGAGCACTGCCTCGCGGATCTGCTGTTCCGCTGGCGCATGGGCGAGCTGAAGATGGACATCGTCGGCATCGTGTCGAACCATCCCGATTTCGAGCCGCTCGCCGCGCAGCACGGGCTGCCGTTCCGGCACTTCCCGATCACGGCCGACACCAAGGCGCAACAGGAAGCGCAATGGCTCGACTTCTTCGAATCGAGCGGCGCCGAGCTCGTGATCCTCGCGCGCTACATGCAGGTGCTGTCGCAGGAGACGAGCGCGAAGCTCGCGAACCGCGCGATCAACATCCATCACTCGTTCCTGCCCGGCTTCAAGGGCGCGAAGCCGTATCACCAGGCACATGCGCGCGGCGTGAAGCTGATCGGCGCGACCGCGCACTTCGTGACCGACGATCTCGACGAAGGCCCGATCATCGAGCAAGTCGTCGAGCGCGTCGATCATGCGCTGCGGCCGGAGCAACTGCTCGCGGTGGGGCGCGATGTCGAAAGCCTCACGCTCGCGCGGGCGGTGAAGGCGTTCATCGAGCGGCGGGTATTTTTGAACGGCGACCGGACGGTGGTGTTTCCGTAAGCGGGCGGCGGCCGCACCCGAACGCGGCGGAAACGAACAAGGCCCAACCGGCGTGTCACCGGTTGGGCCTTTTTGTCGTCGTGCGACGGCGGCGCGCCCGCCTTACCGCATCACTTCACCCACGCGAAGTAATACGACAACCAGATCGTCAACGCCGCGCCGATCAGCGCCGCATACGGCATCAGGTTCAGCCACGGCGCGCGCTTCGGCACTTCCAGTTCCATGTCGCGCTGCATCTGTTCGGGGAAGCGGCCGCGATCCTGCCAGTAATGGCGGAACAGGAACACCGGCACGATCAGCAGCATCGCGATCAGCCCGTTGCGCAGCGTGCCTTCGCCCTGCAGGTTCGCGCCCGCGCCGACGTAGACGAGGTTCGCGTAACCGCAGATCGCGCCGCCGACGAGCAGCCAGGTCGGGCAGCGGAACGGCCGATCCCAGTTGCCGCGATCCATCCGGTGAATCCAGCCCGACTGAAGATTCAGGAATACGAACAGCATGTAGCAGACGTTCGAGATCGACAGCACCGTCATGTAGTCCGACATCATCAGCAACACGAGGTTGAAGCCGAGGTCGGTCCACATCGCGCGAGTGGGCGAGCCGTGCTCGTTCACGTGCGACAGGTACTTCGGCAGCCAGCCGTCGACCGATGCCTGGTACAGCGTGCGCGACGAACCCATCATCGACGTCATCACGATCAGCAGGATCGACAGCATCAGCATCACGACGACCGCATTCGCGACCCACGCGCCGCCACCGACGATCTTCGCCATCGCGGCCGCGACGCCGGTGCCGTCGCCGATCGACGGATCGAGCATCGCCTGCGTGCCGAGCGCACCCTGGAACGCCATCGGCACGAGCGTCATCACGACGAGACACAGCGCGCCCGACCAGAAGATCGCCTTCGCGGTGTCGCGCCGCGGATCGCGGAACTCACGCGTGTAGCAGACGGCCGTTTCGAAACCGTACGAGGCCCAGCCAGCCATGAACATCGCGCCGAGCGCCATCGTCACGCCCTGCCCGTTCCACGAACCGAAGCTCGCGGCCGTGAGGTTGCCCTGCGCATCGTGACCGAGCGGCAGCAGCGGGAGCAGGTTCGACATCGGCACGTCGCCGGTGACGAACGGCACGATGCCGACGATCAGGAGCGGCGTGAGCGATGCAATGCCGAGAATGCGCTGCGTACGTGCAGCCTTCGACGCACCGCTGTGCTGAAGCTTGAACGTGATGAGAAGCAGAATCGTCGCGATGATGAACGTCGCGTTGATCCGCAGGGACAGACCCGGCTTGATGAACCCGAGATCCGCAACCTTGAGCTGCCAGTGCAGCACCGCCGCATTGGCGGGAAAGAGACTCGTGAGCGCGTAGCTCGCCGCGAGGCCGCAGCCGAGTGCAAGCATCGGCGACCACGCGAGCCAGTTGCACCACACGGAAACCGGGGCAATCAGCTTGCTATAACGCACCCAGCCAATCGCGCCGTACACGGACGCGCCGCCCGATTTATGAGGAAATAGCCCGGATATTTCCGCATAAGTCGCGCTTTGAATCAGCCCCATCGTGATCGCGGCGATCCAGATCGCCCACGCGGGCTGGCCGATCGTCGCGCATACGCCGCCGATCGTGAACAGCACGCCTGCCGGCACGCCGCTCGTCACCCAAAAAGCGTCTTTCCAGGTCAGGCCACGGTGCAGCGTATGGCCCGTCGAATCATGTGAGATGGTTGCCTCAACATCACTGGTGCGATTAGCACGCAGTCCTGCCTGACTCATCCAATTCCTCCTCTCGATCAGTGTCAGCGCTTTAGCGCTTACGCTGCTCCGATACAAAGCAGATGACTCCGCACAAGGGCGCTAGTGTAACAACTTACGCGCTTTTTTGCAGAATCCGCAAAAGAATTCCGGGATATGGCCGCATTGCATCCATATTATTTCGGATTCCTGCATGCCATTCCCGGCGTATTTTTATGATGGTTCGTACGACGTAGCTCGAGGCGCTTACTGTGCGCCTTCCGTCCACGAATTCACGCGGTCGGCATGCGCCGCAATCCATGCATCCGCGGCCGCTTCCGGCTTCGAGCCGTTCTGGATCGCCAGCATCACGCTGTCGATTTCACCCGGCTTCCACTGGAATTTCTTCAGGAACGCGACGACCGGCTTCGCCTTGGTTTCGAGGCCCGGATTCACGACGCTGTCGACGTGCTCGGCGCCGCCGAACACCTTCTTCGGATCCTCGAGGAAGCGCAGCTTCCACTTCGCGAACATCCAGTGCGGCGCCCAGCCGGTTACGATCACCGGCTTGTTCGCGCCGACCGAACGCGACAACTCGGCCGTCATCGCGCTGCCCGAGCTCGGCATCAGCGTGTAGCTCAGCCCGTAGTTCTTGATCGCTTCGTCGGTCTTGCGCATCACACCGGCGCCCGCATCGATGCCGACGATCCGGCCGCCGAAGCTGCCCTTCTCCGCATTCAGGTCGTCGATGCTCTTCGCCTTCACGTACGCGGGTACGATCAGGCCGATCTTCGCATCGGGGAAATTCGCGCCGAGGTCGACGACCTTGGCCTTGTACTCGTCCCAGTACGAGCCGTGCGTGACCGGCAGCCACGCGGACAGCGTCGCATCGAGATCGCCGCGTGCGACGCCTTGCCACATGATGCCGGCCGCGACCGGCACGAGCTTCACCTCGTAGCCGAGCTTCTTCTCGATGACGCGGGCAGCGACGTTCGACGTCGCGACGCTGTCGTCCCAGCCTTCGACGTAGCCGATTTTCAGCGTCGGCTTCGTATCGGCGAGCGCCGATGCGCTCAATGCCACCATCGCCGACAGGGTGCCGGTCCACAACAGTTTTCCGAACAGTTTCATGGTCGATCTCCTTGGTCTGCGCACCGTGCGCGTTGTCTCTCTAGGTTCTTCAACCACAAATCCGCGGTATCGTTGTTTTCCGACAGATGCTTGTCCGGACGCGACGCGTCCGGACAGCCGATGGCGTGCTTCGACTACTTGTCGATCACCAGATCCGACAGCGGCTTGCTGCAGCACAGCAGCACCATCCCCTGATCGATCTCGCGCTGGCGGATACCGCCGTTGTGCTTCATCTCGACCTGCCCCGACACGAGCTTCACCTTGCAGGTGCCGCACATACCCTGCGTGCACGAGGCGGGCAACCGCACGCCCGACTGGCGCGCCGCGTCGAGCACGTGCTGCTCCGAGCCGCACGAAATCTCGCGGTTGCTCTTCGCGAAGCTGACCGTGTACTGCTTCGTCGCGGCGTCACCGCCTTCGATCGGCGGCACGAGTTCGGCGAGCACTTCGTCGCTCGCGGTCTGCGCGAGCGTCTCGAACGAGAAGCTTTCCTCGTGATACTGCTTGCGATCGAAGCCGGCTTCGTCGAGCAGGTCGCGCACCGCCTTCATGTACGACGCGGGGCCGCACGTGAAAATCTCGCGTTCCATGAAATCCGGCGCGATCAGCTTGAGCAGCGGCAGCGTCAGGAAGCCCGTGACGCCCGGCCAGTTGGTACGTGCGCCGACGCGCTCGACGACGAACGACGTGCGGAAATTCGTATGGTTCGACGCGATCAGGTCGAGCTCGCGCGCGAAGATGATGTCGTCCGGCGTGCGAGCGCTGTGCACGAACAGGATGTCGCGATCCTCCGCGAGATCGTGGTGCGCGCGGCTCATCGACATCAGCGGCGTGACGCCCGAGCCGGCCGACAGGAACAGGTACTTGCGCGCCGGATGCCGTGCGCAGGTGAATTCGCCGGCCGGGCCGAGCACGCGCACCGCCGCGCCCGGCTGCAGGTTGTCGTGCAGCCAGTTCGACACCTTGCCGCCCGGCACGCGCTTGACCGTGATCGAAATCGTGTGCGGCCGCGCCGGCGACGACGAGATCGTGTAGCAGCGGTTGATCGTCTCGCCGTCGATGTCGAGCTCGAGCGTGATGAACTGCCCGGGCTCGAACGAGAACGTGCGGCCCTGCGGCGAACGGAAGAAGAAACTCTTCACGTCGTGGGTTTCCTGCCGCACGTGGCAGCACACCAGCGTTTCCTCGACGTCGCTCGTCCAGCGCTCGGGCAGCGCGTTCCAGAAGGCCGGGTGCGTCACCCGGCTGTCCGCCGGCTCGAAATTGGCCGCATCTCGCATCATGTCTTGCTCCGCTTATACGCTGCTGGATACTACGCGCCGGTTTTTTCGGCGAGCCGGCCGATGTACCAGGCCGAGAATTTTTCGACGAGACCTTCCGTGTACGGCGAATACGGGCCCGGCTCGTACGCGCTGCTGTTCGCGCCGCGCTGCGAGAATTCGACGAGCGCGCGATCCTGGTCGTTGGTCGCGTTCCACACGGCCGTGAGGTTCTTCACGTCGTAGTCGATGCCTTCCTTCGCGTCCTTGTGCACGAGCCACTTCGTGCGCACGAGCGTCTTGCCGGCCGACAGCGGGATCACCGAGAACGTCACGATGTGATCGCTCATGAAGTGGTGCCACGAGTTCGGCTGCGTCCAGAACGACAGCCCGCCGAGGTCGGCCTTGTCGAAGCCGCCGAGCAGCTTCTTCGATGCGACCTTCGCATCGAGCGTCTGCGATTCGCCGTGACGGTCGAGCGGCAGACGCTGCGTGCGGAAACCCGTCACGTCGAGCAGCTTTTCGATTTCGGCGGACGGCAGGCCCATCTCGGCCCACTCCTTGCCGCGCCGCACGCAGGTTTCGGCGAACGCGTCCATGCCTTCGGCGTTCGCGTCGGAACGCTGGTAGCCGAAGCCGTATTCGTACAGCGAGATCGTCAGCTCCGGATGGTTCGCGACGCAGTGATAGCACTCGCGGTTGTTCTCCATCGTGAGCTTCCAGTTGCCTTCCTCGATGATGTCGATCTGCGCGGCGATCTTCGTGTTCGGCAGATCGTGCGGCAGCAGGTACGGCTCCATCTCGGCGCGCATCTGCGCGAAATCGACCGGCGGCTCGTCGGCGAGGCAGACGAAGATCAGGCCCGCGAGATTCTCGACGTGCACCGTCTTCAGGCTGTGCTTGCAGCGATCGAACTTCTCGCCCATGTGCTCGGCGAACATCAGCTGGCCCGTCAGGTTGTAGGTCCAGCTGTGGTACGGGCACACGATGTTGCCGACCGAGCCTTTATCTTCGTTGCACAGGCGCGCGCCCCGGTGACGGCACACGTTGTGGAACGCGCGGATCGCCATGTCGTCGTCGCGCACGATCAGGATCGAATCGTTGCCCAGCTGCACGGTCACGTAATCGCCCGGCTCGGGAATGTCCGGTTCGATCGCCACCTGGATCCAGTGCTGGCGGAAAATCGCCTCCATGTCGAGCGCGAAGATGTCCTCGCTCGTGTAGAACGGTGCGTCGAGGCTGTGCCCTTCCTTGCGCCGCTCGATCAATGCACGAATGTCTGCCGATACTTTCATCGTTTGCTCCGGATTCCTTGCATCCCTGGGTTGCTTGCCGACAGGCATCAATATCAGTAGTCGATGAGCTGATGCTCGCGCAAATACGCGAGGATCACTTGTGCTTTTTCGACCGAACTCCCTTCATTTACGACGTTGCCGCCGCGGCTTTCGGTCGTCGTCGCGGACAGCATCCGGGCATGCCCGGAGCGCTTCTCGGCGGCGACCAGCTTTACGGGTTTACGCTCGACCGGGCCGACCGTCCACGCGGTGGCGTCGGCGTCCGCGCCGGGCGCCGCGAGCGCCGGCCGGATCGCGCCGGCGCGCAGCCGCGCATACGCATAGCGCGGCTCGACACCCGCGAGCGGATGGACGGCGACGACGGCCGGGAGCGCCGCGTCGACACGCCGCCGCAGCCCTTTCGGCAAAAATTGCCGGACCGCCGCGCGGCCGCCTTCGACCGTCACGTCGACGGCCGAGCCGACGAGCGGATAGCCGAGTGCCGCGGCGACGCGGTACGGCAGCATCCCGGTGTCGTACGCGCCCTCGGCGCGCGTACCGGTCAGCACGAGGTCGTAGCCTTCGACGCGCGCGGCGAGCGCGTGCACGGCATCATCGCCGTCGCGGCACGCCAGCACCTCGACCTCCCGCGCACCGAGCGCGAGATACTCGGCCAGCGCCGAATTCGCGGGGTCGCCCGCGTGGATCACGTCGAGCGTCGCGCGATGCTGCTCCGCGAGCTGGCGGCCGGTTTCGAGCGCGGCCGCATCGTTGCGGCTGTAGCGCGCGACGCCGCTGACCGGGTGCCGGCCGACGGACACGAGCACCGCGATGCGTTGCAAGGAACGAGGGGCGTTCATGCGGCGACTCCTTCGGGTTCACGGGTACCGACCGCGGCCGGCGATTCGCCGCGCGCGGCCCGCGCGGCCTGGACCTGTTCGATCAGCGCGGCGATCGTCGCCTGCGCGTCGCCGACCACCGTCAGGTTCGCGCGCTTCGCGATCGGCGCGCTGCCGTCGAGGTTGACCGCGATCACGTGGCGGCAGTCCTTGATCCCTTGCAAATGCTGCACCGCGCCCGAGATGCCGAATGCGATGTACACGCTCGCCTCGACCGTCTTGCCGGTCGCGCCGACCTGCTTGTCGCGCGTGAAGTGGCCGTTGTCGACCGCGACGCGGCTCGCGCCGATCGCCGCGCCGAACACGCTGGCCAGGCGCTCGAACGCGCCGATGTCGGACACGCCGTTGCCGGCCGACACGATGAAATCGGCTTCCTCGAGCGCGACCTGGGCTGCGTCGATTTCATCGAGGCCGAGATCGCGGTACGGCTGCGCGGCGTCATGCGCGGGGCGGATGAAATCGGCGGCCAGCCGCTCGCCGGCGCCGACGAACGGCAGCTTCGCGTCCACCGCGTTCTGCGCGAGCAGGATCACGTCGGGCAGCGCACGGGTCGCGAACGCACGCCCCGCCTGCGCATACGCGCCCACATGCTTGGCGTCGATTTCGACGACGTGGGTCGCGACGCTCGCGCCGGCGGCCGCCGCGTAACGCCGGCCGAGATCGCCGTCGCCCGTCGCGTTGTCGGGCACGAACACGTGTTTCGGTGCGAGTGCGGCCACGCAGGCCTGCAACGCTTGCAATTCGCTTTCGGGATCGAACGCGCGGCGATCGAAGCCGACCAGCTCGATCAGCTTGTCGACGCCGAGTTCCGCGACGTCATCCTTCAGTTCGCCGAATGCCAGCAGCGCAACTTCCGTCTGCGCATCAGCGAGCACCGCGGCGGCGGCGATCGCCTGCCGTGAATGGTCGTCGAGCGCGCCGCGTTCGCTGTGCGCAACCACCAGCATCACGTGCTTCGGGTCCTGCAGCGCGCGGCGCGGCTTCGCGGCCGCGGCGCCATGACCGTGCGCGGACCATTGCGCGGCGTTCGCATCGGCGCTGCCCTCCTCGCCGAGCGTGATGCGCTTCAGGCCGGCGGCCGTGATGATGAACGGCCGGCGCGGATCGATTCGTTTGATCGTATTCATCGATTCACTCCAGCGAGGCGGCGACGAGTTCGGCGACGTCGAGCACGTCGGGGCGCGGGCCCACGACGCCTTCGAGCATGGCCGTGCAATTCGGGCAAGCCACCGCGACCACGTCCGCGCCGGTCGTGCGCGCGTCAGCGATACGGATATCCGGGATGCGCTGCTTGCCGGGGATGTCGGTCAGCGGCGCACCGCCGCCACCGCCGCAACAGCGGCCGCGCATGCCGTTGCGCTCCATCTCGACGACCTGGATGCCGATCGTCTTCAACAACTTGCGCGGTGCTTCCGTTTCGCCGTTGTAGCGGCCGAGATAGCACGGATCGTGATACGTGGTGCGCTTCTCCTGCAGCGCCTCGACCGCCTTCGGCACGATCTTGCCGCTGTCGGCCAGTTCGGCCAGATAGGTCGTGTGATGCTTGACCGTCACGCGCAGCCCGAGCGCGCGGTATTCGTTGCGCAGGCTGTGCATCACGTGCGGGTCGGCCGTCACGATCTGCTTGTACGACAGCGTGCCGAGCGTGCCGATCAGGCGCTTCGCCATCTGCTGGAACGTCGCTTCGTCGCCGAGCCGGCGCGCGACGTCGCCCGTGTCGGTCTCGGTCGAGCCGAGCACCGCGTAATCGACGCCCGCCTTGTTCAGCACCTTGATGAACGCGCGCAGCGTGCGCTGGTAACGCATGTCGAACGCGCCTTCGCCCGCGACGAACAGCACGTCGACCGGCTTGCCGGGTTGCGCGACCGGCGCGCTCAGGTCGACCGACCAGTCGTAGCGCGCAGCCGTGTCGTAGCCGCCCATCGTGCCGGTCTCGCGCAGATTCGCGAGCACTTCCTGGCCCTTGCCCGGCACCGTGCCGTGCACGAGCGTGCGGTTGCGGCGCATGTCGACGATCGCGTCGACGTGTTCGATCAGCATCGGGCACTCCTGCACGCACGCGCGGCAGGTCGTGCACGACCACAGCGTCTGCTCCTCGATCAGGCCCGACACGATCGGGCCGTTCGGCTCGCCGCGATGCTGGCCGACCGGGATGCCCGGCGACGGGCTGCCCGCGTATGCCGCATCGGAGCCACCGGCCATCCCGACGACGAGATCCTGGATCAGCTTCTTCGGATTCAGCGGCTGGCCCGACGCGAACGCTGGGCACGCGGCCTCGCACTTGCCGCACTGCACGCATGCGTCGAAGCTCAGCAACTGATTCCAGCGGAATTCGACCGGCTTCGCGACGCCGTATTCCTGATGCTCGATGTCCGGCAGCTTCAGCGCGGTCGGCGGCGTGGCCGTGCCGTTGCCGGTGAACGATTCGCGCGTGGCCGCGAAACGCTCCTGGCGCGGGTGGAACGCGAGATGCAGCAGCCCGGCGATCGCATGCTTCATCGGGCCGCCCTTCGCGGCACCGACCGTCATCGTGAATGCGCCGACGCCGATCAGCAGCGCGCAGAGCACCGCGAACGCACCCGACATCGCGCCGGTCGGCACCAGCATGAACAGCACGAGGCCGAGCGCGAACGAACCGAGCAGCCAGGGCAGCGTGTTCCACGGGCCGCGCGACAGGCGCGCCGGCACGTCCTTGGCTGCACGTCGACGCCACACGAACACCGCGCCGACCAGCATCGCGAGCGCCGCGAGGAAGATCAGCTTGTCGAGCCACGGCGAGTAGATCGCGAGGCCGTAGTTGACGAACACCAGCGCGAGCGCGCCGATCGCGCCGCCGGCGGTCGCGACGTGGGTTTTCGCGATGTACGGATCGCGGGCGACCACGTGGTGCAGGTCGACGAAATAACGCTTCGGGATCGCGAACAGGTTCGCGACGCCGAACGAGCCGGGCGCCGTGGCGCGGCCCAGACGCCAGTAGGACGAGCGCTTCGCGACCGCGAACGCGAGCCCCGCCACCGACAGCCACAACAGGGCGGTAATGAGGAAGGACGGGTTCATCTTTTAGAAATCCTTCACGAGACGCAGCGAGTCGTAGATCGCACCGTGGACGTTGTGCATCGAGATGCAGTCGCCGACACGGAACAGCAGGAAACGGCCGTTGCCGAGTTCTTCCGACAGGCACGGCTGCGGCTCGGCCGCGAACAGCGTGTGCGGATCGATCTGGCCGCGGTTCAACGATTCCGGCTTGAGCTTCCAGTACAGCTCGTCGTTCGGCGACGAGCCGTTCTCGATCACCACCTGGTCAACGGCGCGCTCTTCCAGTTCTTCCGTGTATTCGTTACGCAGCACGGCGATCATCTTGCCGTTCTCTTCATAGACGCGATCGAGCATCGTGTTCGGCGTCGGAATCACGCCGAACGCGTACAGGCGGCGATAGAAGATCGGGAACGTCGTGCCGCCGCAATCGTCGGCCACCTTCACGTCCGGCGTGACGACCTCGACCTTCGAGCCGCGGCTCGCCATGAAGTCGGCCACGCCCGCGCCCGCATGGGTGCTCACGCCGTCGAACAGCAGCACGTTCTGCTTCGGCTCGACCTTGCCGGTCAGGATGTCCCACGAGCTGACGGCGAGACCTTCGGCCACGCCCCACGCCGGCACCTGCCACGTGAAGCTCGACCCGCCCGTCGCGAGCACGACGATGTCCGGCTTCTCGGCCAAGATCATCTTCTCGTCGGCGGCCACGCCGAGGCGCCGGTCGACGCCCAGACGCTTCGTTTCCATGTCGAACCAGCGGATGATCCCCGACATCTGCTCGCGCTGCGGCGCCTTCGCGGCGATCATCACCTGGCCGCCCACTTCCGCGTTCTTCTCGAACAGCACGACGTCGTGGCCGCGCAGCTTCGCGACACGCGCCGCCTCGAGGCCCGCAGGGCCGGCACCGACCACCACGACCTTGCGCTTCGGGCCGCGCGACTTCTCGATGATGTGCGGCATCGTCGCTTCGCGCGACGTCGCCGCGTTCTGGATGCACAGCACGTCGAGGCCGTTGTACTGGCGGTCGATGCAGTAGTTCGCGCCGACGCACTGCTTGATTTCGTCCTCGCGGCCGTCGCGGATCTTGATCACCATGTGCGGATCGGCGATCTGCGCGCGCGTCATGCCGACCAGGTCGATCATCCCGTTCGCGAGCAGGCGCTCGGCCTGGCCCGCATCGCGGATGCTCTGCGCGTGCATCACCGGAATCTTCACGACCGACTTGATGCCGGCCGCGAGGTGCACGAACGGCTCCGGCGGCAACGCCATCGGCGGCATGCAGTTGGCGATCGTGTTGTGCGTGTCGCCGCCCGAGCCGACCACGCTCAGGTAGTCGATCAGGCCTGTCTCCGACATCGCCTGCGCGATTTCCTTCAGCGCTTCGTGATCGAGGCCGTCCTCGTGGAATTCGTCGCCGCACATGCGCAGGCCGACGCAGAAATCCTTGCCGACTGCCTCGCGCACGGCCGTCAGCACTTCGATGCCGAAGCGCAGGCGGTTTTCGAGGCTGCCGCCCCATTCGTCGGTGCGGTGGTTCGAACGCTTGCTCCAGAACTGGTCGATCAGGTGCTGGTGCGCGGCGGAGATTTCGATGCCGTCCATGCCGGCCGCCTTCACGCGCTTCGCGGCCGCCGCGAAATCGCCGATGATGCGGCGGATTTCCTCGATCTCGATGATCTTCGCGTTGCCGCGGTGCACGGGCTCGCGCACGCCCGACGGCGACATCAGGTGCGGCCAGTGCTCGCCGTGAAACGACGAGCGGCGGCCCATGTGCGTCGCCTGGATCATGATCTTCGCGCCGTGCTTGTGCATCGTGTCGGCCAGGCGCGTGAGCGGATCGATGATCTTGTCGGTCGACAGGTTCACCGATTTCCACCAGCCTTGCGGGCTGTCGATCGACACCGGGCTCGAACCGCCGCAGATGGCCAGGCCGACGCCGCCCTTCGCCTTTTCTTCGTAGTAGCGGATATAGCGGTCGCCCGGCAGGCCGCCCGGCTCGGCGTACACCTCCGCGTGCGCGGTGCTGACGATCCGGTTGCGCAGCGTCAGCTGGTTCAGCTGCATGGGTTTGAACAGGTGGGGATAACGCATCGCTGGCGACCTCTGGCGTTCGAATGTCTCGTGTTGCGGGTGTTGTTCTGCTTCAGTGAATCAATGCGTCAGTGCATCAGTGCGCGATCGGCGACACTTCGAAGACGCAGTGGTCGTGATGCTCGGCCGCGCACTGCACTTCCTTCGAGAACGCGCGCGGCGCGCCCTTGCCTTCCGGCGTCGTGTCGTTGACCCAGTCCATCGCGCCCGCGAACCAGCCCGCGAACATGTAGCAGAGCTTGCCTTCCTTGCCCGGCTGCTGGAGCACGAACGACGAGTGGCGCAGCTCGATCTTCGCGCGTGCGCTCGCCGGATCGGCCTCGATGATCGAGAACAGGCCCCAGCCGCGTTGCGACAGGCGCTTCAGGTAGTGCTCGAACACGGCCATGCCGGTGATGCCGTGCTGCGTCGCTTCCTTGTCGCACCAGTGGTAAGCAGACTTGTAGCCGGCCTTGTAGAGGATCTCGGCATACGCTTCGACGCCGAGCGCTTCCTCGACGGCGACGTGGTTGTTCGTGAAGAAGTGGCGCGGCACGTACAGCATCGGCAGCGCGTCGGTGGTCCAGACGCCGGTATCGGGATCGACGTTGATCGGCAGTTGCGGTTGCATCGTGGTGACTCCGTGAGGAAATTGGCCGCGCGGCTCGGTGCGCCGGCGCGACATCGTCCGCGCGCCCACGCTGCTTGCGCGGGCACGTCCCGATTTTTTTATGTTGAAACGAAGGGAGCGGTTCGGCTCGGCGAGGGCTTACGCGCCCCACACGTCCTTGAACACGCGCACCCAGTTCTCGCCCATGATCTTGCGGATGCGCGACTCGCTCCAGCCGTGGCGTTCCATCGCGGCGGTCAGGTTCGGGAATTCGCCGATCGTGCGGATGCCGTCCGGGTTGATCACCTTGCCGAAGTTCGTCAGTTGGCGATAGCGGCCCTTGTCATGCGTCAGCATGTCGAAGAATTCCTTCGCGAAATCCTGCGTGAAGTCCGTACCGATGCCAACCGCGTCTTCGCCGATCAGGTTCACGACGTAGTCGATCGCCTCGATGTAGTCGTCGATGTTCGCTTCGATGCCGCGCTTCAGGAACGGCGCGAACATCGTCACGCCGACGAAGCCGCCCGCATCGGCGATCTCCTTCAGCTGCGCGTCGCTCTTGTTGCGCGGATGTTCCTTCAGGCCCGACGGCAGGCAGTGCGAGTAGCACACCGGCTTCTTCGAGAACGCGATCGCTTCCGACGACGTGTTGCCGCCCACATGCGACAGGTCGACCATGATGCCGACGCGGTTCATCTCGGTGATCACTTCGCGGCCGAAGTCCGACAGCCCGCCGTCGCGTTCGTAGCAGCCGGTGCCGACCAGGTTCTGCGTGTTGTAGCAAAGCTGCACGACGCGCACGCCCATGTCGGCGAACGCTTCGATGTAGCCGAGGTTGTCCTCGAACGCATGCGCGTTCTGGAAGCCGAGGATGATCCCGGTCTTGCCTTCCTTCTTCGCGCGGAAGATGTCGTCCGTCGTGCGCACGAGCGTCAGCAGCTCGCCGTTGTCGCGGATCTTCTTCTTCATCACGCCGATGTTGTCGACGGTCTTGGTGAAGTTCTCCCACACCGACACCGTGCAGTTCGCGGCCGTGATACCGCCCTTTCGCATGTCCTCGAACACCGGCTTCTCGAACTTCGAGATGTTCAGTCCGTCGATGATGATGCTGTCCTGATGCAGCGTGCTCATATCTGCTCTCGCTCGTGTGACTGTTCTTGTGGGGTCGATCAATAGATCGGGAAGCGCTCGCAGAGCGCGAAGATCTCGCGACGCACGCGCTGTTCGGTTGCGGGGTCGCCTTCCGGGTTCGCCCGCAGCGCGTCGAACACTTCGAGGATCAGGCGACCGATTTCACGGAACTCCGCGACGCCAAAGCCGCGCGTCGTGCCGGCCGGCGTGCCGAGGCGGATGCCCGACGTGACGGTCGGCTTCTCGGTGTCGAACGGGATGCCGTTCTTGTTGCAGGTGATGCCCGCGCGTTCCAGCGCCTGCTCGACCGGCGCGCCCTTCAGGCCCTTCGGGCGCAGGTCGACCAGCAGCAGGTGGTTGTCGGTGCCGCCCGTGACGAGATCGACGCCGCCGGCCTTCAGCACTTCGCCGAGCGCCTGCGCGTTCGCGAGCACGTTGTCGATGTAGGTCTTGAAGTCCGCGTGCAGCACTTCGCCGAACGCGACCGCCTTGCCGGCGATCACGTGCATCAGCGGGCCGCCCTGCAGGCCGGGGAACACGGCCGAGTTGATCTTCTTCGCGATCTCCTCGTCGTTGGTCAGCACGAAGCCGCCGCGCGGGCCGCGCAGCGTCTTGTGGGTGGTCGACGTGACGACGTGCGCGTGCTCGACCGGGTTCGCGTGGCGGCCCGCGGCGATCACGCCCGCGATGTGCGCCATGTCGACCATCAGCTTCGCGCCGACGCTGTCGGCGATCGCGCGAAAGCGTGCAAAGTCGAGCGCGCGCGGGTATGCCGAGAAGCCGGCGATGATGAGGTTCGGCTTGTGCTCGTGGGCGAGCGCCTCGACCTGGTCGTAGTCGATGCGCAGCGTGTCGCGGTTCACGCCGTACTGCACGGCATTGAACCACTTGCCCGACAGCGCCGGCTTCGCGCCGTGCGTCAGGTGGCCGCCGGCATCCAGCGACATGCCGAGCACCGTGTCGCCCGGCTTCGCCAGCGCGAGCATCACCGAGCCGTTCGCCTGCGCGCCCGAGTGCGGCTGAACGTTCGCATAGCCGGCATTGAAGATCTGCTTCACGCGGTCGATCGCGAGCGCCTCGACTTCATCGGCGAATTCGCAGCCGCCGTAGTAGCGCTTGCCGGGATAGCCTTCCGCGTACTTGTTGGTCAGCACCGAGCCCTGCGCCTCGAGCACGGCGCGCGACACGATGTTTTCCGACGCGATCAGCTCGACCTGCGACTGCTGACGCTCGAGTTCCTTCAGGATGGCGCTGCGCACCGGCGCGTCGCGCTCGGCAAGGGGCTGCGAGAAGAAAGGCTGGGTGTTCGACATAGTGCGTCCGTGACGAAGAATAAAGGGCTGCAACCGAAGCTCAAGGCCCGCCGTGCCTGGGTTTCCCACGCTTCCAGTGCAAGGCTGCCGACGGCTCTATTCTTGTCGTTCGGATTTTCGGCGGATTGATGAATTTAGACGCGTTCTTTGCCTTTTCCGCCATGCACGTCCGTTTTGTACAAGTGATCGGTCGTGCTTTTCGGGGCGCCCGCCCAAAACGGTGTCGTTGATTCACCTATGGACACGCACACCGGCAGTGCGTTTGCCGCACGTTCGCGTGCGGCGTCTCCCGGATACGGTGCAGTGCAACAACGGCCCGATGCCCAGACAACGTATGGAGCTAGGGTTTAGCCGTATGGCACGCTTGTTGCAATCGCTCACACAATACCGCAGCCCGATCCGTGCCCCGGGCCAAAAGCTATTAGAGATTCAAGGAACGCTCCCCATGTCGCCCGACCGCACAGCGTCGCTGTCCCACTTCGCGTTCATGCCGTTACCGAACTTCACGATGATCGCGTTCACCAATGCGATCGAGGTGCTTCGGATGGCGAACTACCTGAGCGGCCAGCCGCTCTACCGCTGGTCGGTGATCAGCCCGGACGGCGGCCCGGTCACGGCGAGCAACGGCCTCACGGTCGACACGGGCCCGGCCGAATGCGCGGGGCAGCCCGACATCGTGTTCGTGTGCGGCGGCGTCGACGTGCAGCGTGCAACCACGCCCGCCCATCTGTCGACGCTGCGCCGCTTCGCACGCTCGGGCATCCCGCTCGGCAGCCTGTGCACGGGCACCTATGCACTCGCGAAATCGGGGCTGCTCGCGGGCTACGCGTGCGCGATTCATTGGGAGAACATGTCGGCGCTGAAGGAAGAGTTTCCGGACACGCGCTTCCTGAAGGAACTGTTCGTGATCGATCGCGACCGCATCACGTGCACGGGCGGCGTCGCGCCACTCGACATGATGCTGAACCTGATCGCCGCGCGCGTCGGCACCGCGCGCGTCACGCAGATCGCCGAGCAGTTCATCGTCGAACACGTGCGCGACACGAGCGCGCAGCAGCGCATGCCGCTGGTTGCTCGCCTCGGCTCGGCGAACAAGTCGCTGTTCGAAGTGATCTCGCTGATGGAGAACAACATCGAGGAGCCGCTGTCGCGCGAAGAGCTCGCGCGGCTCGCGAACATGTCGCAGCGGCAATTGCAGCGCCTGTTCCGCGAGCATCTGGGAATGACGCCGACGCACTACTACCTGACGCTGCGGCTGCGCCGTGCGCGCGAGCTGCTGCTGCAGACCGACATGTCGATCATGCACATCACGATGGCGTGCGGCTTCCAGTCGGCATGCCACTTCAGCAAGAGCTATCGCGATGCGTTCGGCGTCGCGCCGACGCGTGAGCGCCGCAAGCAGGTCGCGCCGCTCGCGCAGGGTGCGGCGAGTGCTGCGCCGGCGTTTCCGGCGCGTGTGCTGCATGCGTGAGGCAGGCAGTACCTGATGCAAAAAAGCGGCCTCGAAGGCCGCTTTCCGTTTGCGCTTACGATCCCCACACCTGCATTTCATAGAGCGAATACCCCCACTGCGTCGCCCGCTTCGTGCCGAGCATCCGCACGTAGCGCCCGTGCCCGTTCAGGTTCGGCAACGTCACACGGCTGTACGACACGCCGTTGCTCGTCGAGTAGATCGTCGTCCAGTTCACGTTGTCGTTCGACGTCTGGATCTGGTAGACGAGCGCGCCCGCATCCCAGTACAGATCGATGCTGCTGATGGTCTTCGTCGCACCGAGATCGACCGAGATCCATTGCGGATCGACGCCCGCGCCTTCCGGCGAATCCCAGCGCGTGCTCGCCGTGTTGCCGTCGAATGCCTTGTCCGCCGTGAGTGATGCGTTGTAGCTCGCCGACGCCGCGGCCGGCCGCCCCTGCGACAGCAGCGTACGTGCCGCGGCCGCGCCGCCGTAGTAATTCGCGCCGAGCTTCGCCTTCGTCGCGTCCGCATTCACGCCGAACTGCGACAGGCTCCAGCGCTGACCGGTCGTCACGTCGCCGACATAGAGCTGATAACCGCCCGCCGTCGTCGACGAGAAAAACAGGTAATTGGTACCACTGACGGGCGCCGGGTCCGAGTTGTTGCTCATGCAGTCGTTGAGCGCCAGCGCGCTCGGCGTCGAGGCCGGGTCGGCCGTCTTCGCATAGATCTGGTCGGCCCCGCCGCTGTCCTTCCAGCGCGCGTAGTACACCATGCCGTCCGCACGCACGGTCGGGTAGTACGTCTGCAGCCCGGCCGGACGATCGAACACGGCGGTCGCGCCGGTCGCGATCGTGCGCTTCATCAGCCCCATGTTCGAGCCGGTGCCGGTCGCGTAGTACACGGCGCTCGCGTCCGGCGCGAGAAACGGCATCGAGTATTCGGCGCCGGCCGGCGCGTTCGTCAGACTCACGACCGACGTGAACACCGGGCCGGCGCTCGTGTACGACAACGTCGCCTGCTTCACGTCGCCGTTCTGCTTGAACACGAGCGTCTTGCCGTCCGTGCTGAACTTCGGGTCTTCGTTGCGCGTGGCGCCCGTGCTGTTCGTCATGTTGACGGGCGGCGTACCGGCGCCGAGCTGCAGCATGAACACGTTCCATGCGCCGTTGCTGATACCCATGAACGCGAGCCACTTGCCGTCGGGGCTGAACACGCCGTTCATCGGATCGGTAATGCCCCACGCGCTCTTGCTGAGTTGCGTCAGCGTATGGGCCGAGAAATCGTACAGGAACAGCTGGCTCGTGCCGTCGCCGTACTTGACGTAGCTGTGGTAGACGAGCTTGCCGGTCAACGCGGCGGGGAACGTCGCGTTCGGCTGGGCGGCGGGATTGTTGACGCAGGCTGCGGCGGCCACGCCGCTGAACAGGTTGAGGGCGATGCCGGCCACGAGGCCCGCGACGAGGGTCTGCAGTTTCACGCTGGATACTTCCGGGTAAGGTAAGGACGCCACAAAAAAGGACTCGCGCGACGCGCGCGGACGTCACGGATTCGCGGTCGGGCAGCGTGAATTCCGTATCGGTCGGACAGCGGGAACAAAGCTTGCGAGAGGATGCCCGTTCGTCAGACGAAAGAACAGGATCAGAGCGCTGATAAAACATACGGATCAGCGATTTGGGGCGCGCTTGCACGTGACGGCTGCCGTACTACTCTGTGTCATCAGGGCACAACGGCCGGGGGACACGCATGAAGCGCTATGCCGTGCTGGCGCAGACGATCGCCGACGCGATCCGGCGTGGCGACCTGGCGGCCGGCGCGCGCATCCCTACCGTGCGCGCTGCATGCCGCGCGTATCGGGTGAGCCCGTCCACGGTGTTTCGTGCGTACTACGCGCTCGAACGCGAGGGCCTGATCGTCGCGCGGGCGCGCTCGGGTTATTTCGTGGCGAACGTCGCGGACAAGCACGTGCGGTTCGGCCGCGATCCGCCGCGCAAGCCGGGCGCCGCGCAGAACGACGCCGCGCAAACCGGCGATGACGATGCGCTGTTCCGCCTGCTCGACTCGCTCAAATGCGACGACATCGTGCCGCTCGGCTCGGCATTCGCGAGCTATTCGCTGTTCCCGATGAGCAGCCTGTGGCGTCAGGTGGCGTCGGCCGCCCGCCACATGGACCGCACGAAACTGCTCGAAGGCTTGCCGCCCGGCAACGAAGCACTGCGCCGCCAGATCGCGTTGCGCTACCTGAACGCGGGCGCGTCGCTGCCGCTGGAGGAAATCGTCATCACGACGGGGGCGACCGAAGCGCTGACGCTCAGCCTGCAGGCGCTGACGCGCCCGGGCGACATCGTCGCGATCGAACGGCCGGCCTTCCACGCGGTGCTGCAGGCCGTCCAGTGCCTGCATCTGAAGGCCGTCGAGATTCCGGTCGACCCGCGCACGGGCCTCGACCTCGACGCGCTCGCCGAAGCGCTCGACACGCATCCGGTACGCGCGTGCTGGTTCATGACGTCATTCCACAACCCGACCGGCGCGACGCTGACCGACGAGCGCAAGCGCGCGCTGATCGACCTGCTCGCGTCGCGCGGCGTGCCGCTGATCGAGGACGACGTGTATGGCGAACTGCAGTTCGGCACGGCACCCACGCGGCCCGCGAAACTGTATGACGACAGCGGGCTCGTCCTGCATTGCGGATCGTTCTCGAAATGCCTCGCGCCCGGGTTCCGGATCGGCTGGGTCGCGGCCGGCCGCTTCGTCCGGCAGATCCGCGAGGCCAAAGGCACGAGCGCGCCGGCCGCCGACGTACCCGCGCAGATGGCGATATCGAGCTACCTGCGCGACGGCGCATACGACCGGTTCCTGCGCAAGCTGCGACGCAATCTCGCCGCGCACCAGGCGCAAATGCTGTCGGCCGTGCGCGCGTATTTTCCGACGGATACCGAAGTGTTCGCGCCGCGCGGCGGGTATTTTCTGTGGATTGAACTGCCGCCGCACATGGATGCGATGCATCTGTTCGACGATGCGATGGAGAACGGTGTGAGCATTGCACCGGGACCGATCTTCTCCGCGACCGGCGGTTTTCGCCGCTATTTGCGGCTCAACTACGGGCGGCCGTGGACCCCGGCCGTCGAGCACGCACTGGAAACGCTCGGCACGCTCGCGGCCCGACAGCGGCACGGCGGCTAGCACGAAACCGGCGGCACGAAATGTGCGCCACGCAACGCGCGACATGCACCTTGCGTTTCGCGCACGGACGACCAAGAATGAAGCGGCAGGCAGACGCGGACGAACGGGTTCCACGCGTCCGATGTTATGGAGAATCACATGAACACCGAATGCGAACGACCGCCGATGTGTAGCCCCACGATGGCATCCGTCGGTCGCTGACGATGCGCGTCCTGCCCAACCGGAGTGTCCGCGCGCGCGATGCCTGGCGTGCCGTGCTGAATGCACGCGCCGAATCGCGGCACGCGACGTGCTGCCGCTGCCGCGAATGCGGTTTCGTCGCGTTCCGCGCACTCGAGCACTGCCCCGTCTGCGGTCGGTGGAACTGGCCGTTCGAGCCGATTCGCCACACGCCGGCCGACGCGCACGCCGCGCATGCGCCGCGATCGTTCCATACGTGGTCGTCGCGCGTCGCCCGCGCGCTGCGCAACGCGGCTTTCCAGCGGCCGCGCGCATCGAGCGCACCGCTCCTGAGTATCCTCACGCTCGTGCTGCTGGTCGGCGGCTACGTGATGGTCGACCAGACCTGCAAGGCCGATCCCGTTTGTCGCGGCTCCGCTGCGCCGGCCGCCGTCGCAACCGAAACCGTGCTGCAGGCATCGAACGATCCGTTGCTGCCGGTCGTGCCGGCACCCGCCTACCCGTTTCATTCGCCTGATCAAACGCAAGTGGCGGCCAATCCGCCACCGAGCGCCCCGCTCGCCGGCAAACCTGCTCGCCCGATGGCGGTTGCACAAGCCGCGCCGTCATTGCGCACGCCTGACCGGCCCCGCGCCGGCGCAGTCCGCGTGGCCGACTGGAAAGGCAGCCGCGACACCGCCCATCGCCCCGCGCGCGCGATCCGCCGCGTCAGCCTGCACACCGGGCGTACACGCCGCACCGCCGCCAGCAACGCCGAACTCGCGAAGCTTTATCGCGGCCACTGAATGCGCCCGCAACGAAAAACGGGCGGCCCGTTTCCGGAGCCGCCCGTTCTCGCGTCACGCGTCGCGCGTGTCGAACGCTAGCGCATCACGCCGCCAGCAACCCGTGCGGGTCGATGACGAATTTACGCGGCGCGCCGCCGTCGAACTTCTTGTAGCCTTCCGGCGCCTGGTCGAGGGAGATCACTTCGACGTTGACGATCTTCGCGATCGGCAGCCGGTCGAACAGGATCGCCTGCATCAGGTTGCGGTTGTACTTCAGCACCGGCGTCTGGCCAGTGAAGAACGAATGCGACTTCGCCCAGCCGAGGCCGAAGCGGATGCTCAGGCTACCGTGCTGCGCGGCCTTGTCCTTCGCGCCCGGATCGTCCGTCACGTACAGGCCCGGGATGCCGATCGCGCCGGCCGGGCGCGTGATTTCCATCAGCGAGTTCAGCACCGTCGCGGGCGCTTCCTCCGAATGGCCCGACGAGCCGTGGCCGTGCGCCTCGAAGCCGACGCAGTCGACCGCACAGTCGATCTCGGGCACGCCGAGGATCTGCTCGATCTGCTCGCCGAGCGACACGTCCTTCGACAGGTCGACCGTCTCGAACCCCATCGCCCGCGCATGCGCGAGGCGTTCCGCGTTCATGTCGCCGACGATCGTCACCGCCGCGCCGAGCAGGCGCGCCGACGCGGCCGCCGCCATCCCGACCGGGCCCGCGCCGGCGATGTAGACCGTCGAACCGGGCTTCACGCCCGCGCTCACCGCGCCGTGATAACCGGTCGGCAGAATGTCGGACAAACAGGTCAGGTCGCGGATCTTCGCCATCGCCTGATCGCGATCCGGGAATTTCAGCAGGTTGAAATCGGCATACGGCACGAGCACGTACTCGGCCTGACCGCCGATCCAGCCGCCCATGTCGACGTAGCCGTACGCGCCGCCGGCACGCGACGGGTTCACGTTCAGGCACACGCCGGTATGCGTGTCCTTGCACATCGCGCAGCGGCCGCACGCGACGTTGAACGGCACCGACACGAGATCGCCGAGCTTCAGCGTCTCGACGTCGCGGCCCACTTCGACCACTTCGCCGGTGATCTCGTGACCGAGCACGAGGCCGACCGGTGCAGTCGTGCGGCCGCGCACCATGTGCTGGTCGGAGCCGCAGATGTTCGTGCTGACCACTTTCAGGATCACGCCGTGGCCGATCGCGCGGCCGCTCGGGTCGACCATCTTCGGATAATCGATTTTCTGGACTTCGACCTGGCCTGGCCCAAGATAGACGACACCTCGATTGCTGCTCATCGTATTGTCTCCATGTCTCGTTGGATGGCGCCGCGGCGCGCCGGCGCCATGCGGCGCACGCGCAACGTGCTGTTCGAGAGTAGTCCGGGAGGCAGGGGCGCCGATGTCTCAAACGCGACATGCGTTTGATCGGCGCCGACATCGATGGCGGAAATACGAAAGTCGGGCGGGAATCTACCGGGGGTCGGACCGGCCCTTGCGGCCGGCCCTGCCTTGGCGGCCCGGCGCTACCCGCCCTGATTCTCGCGGATGATCGCGGCGGCGGCGCTTTCCGCGTCGCTCGCGACGCCGTCGTGCACGCGCGTGCTGACGGCCGGCGTCGGCGGCTCGCTGTCGAGCGCATGGCCGTTGCGGTCGTGCGTGTCGACCGTCGCGCGCATCGACAGCCCGACGCGCAGCGGATGCGCGGCGAGGTCGCGCGGATCGAGCGCGATCACGACCGGCACGCGCTGCACGACCTTGATCCAGTTGCCGGCCGCGTTCTGCGACGGCAACATCGAGAACGCGCTGCCCGTGCCGGCCGAGAAACCCTGCACGCGGCCGCGATAGGCGATGCGCGAGCCGTACAGATCCGACACGACCTCGACCGGCTGCCCGACGCGCATGTGGCGAATCTGCCCTTCCTTGAAATTCGCCTCGACCCACAGCCGGTTGAGCTGCACGATCGACATCAGCGGCACGCCGGGCCCGACCTGCTGGCCGACCTGTACCGAGCGCTGCCCGATCGTGCCGTCGACGGGCGCGACGATCGTCGTGCGCTTCAGGTTCCGGTATGCGAGCTTGAATTGCGCGGCCGCCTGCACGACGGCCGGGCTTTCGTCGACGGGCAGCTTGCTGCCGAGCGCGCGCGCCGCGTCGAGCTGCGCCTGCGCGGCCGCGAGGTTCGCCTGCGCGCCGGCCACCGCCGCGCGCGCCCGCGCCAGTTCTTCCGGCGCGACGATCTCGACCGATGCGCCCGAACGCGCGGCGAGCGCGCGCTGCGCCAGCGACAGGTCGGCGCGGCGCGCATTCACGGCCTCGACGTACATCGTGTTCGAGATCCTTGCGTTCGCGACCTGGCGCACGGCCTGCGCGAGCTGCGCCTTCGCCTGCGCGAACGCGACGGACGCCTCGGTGTCGTCGAGCCGCACGAGCGTCTGTCCGGCGCGCACGGCTTGCGTATCGGCAACCACCACGTCGGTCACGGCGCCCGGGATCTGCGCGGCGACCTGCACGATGCTGCCCGCGACGTATGCGTCGTCGGTGTCTTCGTAATAGCGGTCGCTCAGCAGCCAGTAGGCGATCCATGCGATCGCGGCCAGCAGCACGATCGCGAAGAACACGGTGAAGCGCTTGCGGCGCGTCGCGCGGCGCGCGTCGAGCGCCGGGTCGTTCAGTGCGGCCGGCGGCGCGGCGGAATGGAGGTTGTCGTGGTGCATCAGTCGCTTTGCGTAACGATCAGACGATCGTGCTGGAAGACGGGAATCGCTGGCATCGGGGACGAATCGCGCGTCGGGCTCACCGAGGCCGTGCGCGCGAGAACGGGGTTGCCGCGCGGCGTCGCGTCGGGGCGGGTCGCACCGATCGTCGACGGGCGCGCCGTGTCGTCGCGTCGTACCGATGCAGACGCGGGCGCGTTGCTCGTCGCGGTAGCAGCCGCCGACACGGCCGTGCTGCCTGCGCGTGCATCGTTCGTCGGACCAGCCGTCGCCCGATTCGCGGCCACGGCGCCCGCGGCAGCCACGGCCGTTGCCGCCCCCCTCCGCGCCCGCTGCCCGGCCGGCGTCTGCGCTTGCGCGACCGCTGCGCCCGCATCGAACCCGCCGCCCAGCGCGCCGATCAGCCCCACCCGCAGCGTCCGCTGCTTGCCGAGCAGCGCGATCATCTGCGCGCGCTCGTCGATCAGCGTGAGATCCGCGACATCGACGTCCTTCTGCATCAGCACGCCGCGCCGATGCCGATCCGCCGCGATCTGCACGATCTTCTGCGCGGCCGCGACCGCGTCCTGCTGCTGCGCGACGAGCGTCTGCGACGTCTGCAGCGACGTGACGAGTTGCGCGACCTGCCCGAGCGCGTCGTCGACGGTCTTGTTGTACAGCCCGATCGCGACGTCGGCCTGCGCGACGTCCGCGCCGAGCTTCGCCTTCAAGCGGCCGCGATCGAAGATCGGCAGCGAGATCGCGGGGCCGACGGAGCCCGCGAGCGAATCGCGCGAGAACAGCGATGCGGGCGTCAGTGCGAACACACCGCCGAGCGCGACGAGATTCACGTCCGGATAGAACTGCGCACGCGTCGAGTCGGCATTCGCGAACGCGGCTTCGACGCGCAGCCGCGCGGCGACGATGTCGGGCCGGCGGCCGAGCAGATCGGCCGGCAGCCGCGCGGGCACGGCGCCACCCGCGAACGTGCCGACGCGCGGCCGCTGCAGCGCGAGCCCGCGCTCCGGGCCGCGGCCCGACAGCACGCCGAGTTGCAGTTGCGCGAGCTTGATCTGCTCGTCGTTCAGCGCGATCTGTTCGAGCAGACGGCTGCGCTTGATCGACGCATCGCTCGCGTCGTATGCGTTGTCGAGGCCGCGCGCGGTGCGCTCGCGCAGCACGGCCGTCACGCGCTGGCTGATCTTCAGCTTCTGCTGCAACAGGTCGCGCACCGCGTACGCCTGGTCGAGCTGGCAATACACGGTGACGATCGCGACGGCGAGCGTGAGCCGCACCTGCTCGGCCTCGACGCCGGCCGCGTCGCGCAGCGACATCAGGCTCTTCGTTGCCGCGCGGTTCTTGCCCCACAGGTCGAGCTGGTAGTTCAGCCCGACGAAGATCGACGACGGCGATACGTTCGGATCGCCGAAAATCTGCACCGGCACGCGATAGCCGCCGGCCGTGACGTCGGCGATGTCGCCGGGCTTCGGCATCCGTGCCCGGCTGATCGTCGCGCCGGCCGTGCCCGTCAAACCGGTCAGCGAATCGAACTGCTGAAGCTGCGCCTGCGCGATCCGCAACCGCGCCTGCGCGACCTGCAGATCGGGGTTGTGCTGCGACGCCTCGGCGACCAGATCGTCGAGCTGCGGGTCCTGCAACTGCTTCACCCAGTCGGGCGCCGGCCATGCGCCGTTCGCGCCGGGGCCGGCGGTATGCGCGAGCGCATCGTCGGCGGGCGCACGCAGCGACAGCGACGGCAGGAAGCCCGACGGCACGCATCCGGCCAACGCGAGCAATGCCGCGGCGGCCGCGATCATCGAGCCGCCCTTCACGCCACGCGCGGAACCCGCCGCTTGAATCATCCGTCGCATCGTCACCCCTGCCGAACGCGCTGCGCTCGCGCGGCCAGACGCGGCCGCGTGCGCTCGAGCGGGCCGAGCCGGCCGAACAAGCCGTCCGCAACGCCGAACAGGATGCCGGCCAGCTTCGCGCGCTTGTCGCGCTCCACCAGCGCGATTTGCACGATCTGCCACACGGTCAGCAGGTTCGGCACGAGCGCCACCGGAAAGCGCAGCCCGTACTGCATCCCGAGCTGCACCGCATTGCGGGCGCTGTAGTAGCGCCGTTGCCACGAGTGATTCATCGACGTCATTTCGAAAGGGCCGATCGCGTGCCGCTGCTTCGCGCCGATCCGGTGCGGCAGCACCAGCGACGGCACGACATAGAGCGGCACGTTGCGCGCCAGCGCGCGGAAGCTGTATTCGGTATCGACGTGATCGATGAACAGCGTCTCGTCGAAGCTACCGAGCACGTCGAACGCGTCGCGCGACACGACGCAGCCCGACGAAATCAGGAACGCGCAGCGCTGCATCGGCGTGCCCGGCTCGATGCGCAGGCGGCGCAGGCCGATGCCGTTGGTCGCAAGTTCGGGCAGGAAGCTGCGCGCGTTCTCGTCGAAGATGCGCGGGCCGGCGAGGAACGCGCGCCCCGCGAGCCCCGCGCAAACGTCACGCATCGTCGGGAAATACGCGGCCGGCACCGCCGAATCCTGGTCGAACAGCGCGACCGCATCGAGGCCGTCGCGAAACAGCGCCGCGAGCCCCGCGTTGTACGCACCCGCGATGCCGCCGCGATTGCCGTGATGCAGTAGCGCGATGCCTTCGCGTGTGCACAGTTCGCGCGCCCGCGTATCGGGCTGCGGCGTGTTGTCGACGACGAGCAGCGCGTCGCACGCATGCCGCCATGCGCGCAGCGCGTCGAGCTGCGCGTCGCTCGGGTGATACAGGATCACGAGTGCGCCGAGTGTCGTCATGGTCTGCTCCTCAATGCCCGAACGATGCGGCCGCGCCGCGCTTGGGCCGCGTCAGCCACATCATCGCCGCGAGCGCGAGACACGTCATGCTCGCCATCCAGAACATGTCGTTGGTCGCCATCATGTAGGCCTGCTGCATCACGACGTGATGCAAGGTCGTCAGTTCGCGCACGCCGTCCACGCCCATCGCGTTCAGCGAATGCACGAAGCGTTGCGTGTTCGCCGACGCATGCGTGACCGATTGCGACACGACGTCGTAGTGATAGGTCGCGCGGTTGTCCCACAGCGTCACGCTCATCGCGGTGCCGAACGCGGCCGACAGCGTGCGCAGGAAATTCGACAGGCTCGACGCGGCGGCGAGCCGGTCGTCCGGAATGCGCGACAGCGTCGCGGCGGTCAGCGGAATGAAGAAGCACGGCAGCCCGATGCCCTGGATCAGCCCGGGCGCTGCGATTTGCGCGAACGTCATCTTCAGCGTGAACTGCGCGTCCCATGCGAGCACGGCCGCGAACACGAGGAAGCCGAACGTCGCGAGCACGCGCGCGTCGAAGCGGTGCGCATGCAGCCCGACGAGGATCGAGAACACCAGCGCGAGCACGCCGAGCGACGCGGTCGCGAGCCCCGCATGAAACGCGTTGTAGCCCATCACGGCCTGCATCCACAGCGGAAACACCACGCCGACCACGGAGAAACTCATCATCCCGAGCGAGATGATCAGCACGCAGAACGAGAACGTGCGGTCGCGAAACAGGCTCAGGTCCACCACGGGATGCGCTTCGCCCGCTTCCCAGATCAGCAGCGACACGATCGCGAGCGCCGCGACCACCGCGAGCGTGACGATCAGCGGAGAATCGAACCAGCCGCGGTCGTGGCCGAGATCGAGCATCGCCTGCAGCGAGCCGACGCCGATCACGAGCAGCACGATGCCCGGCACGTCGATCGGGCCGGCCGCGCCGCGCTGTGCGTCGGGCCGCAGCATCGCGGTGCACACCGCGAACGAGAACAGCCCGATCGGCAAGTTGATCAGGAAGATCCACGGCCACGAGAAGTTGTCGACGATCCAGCCGCCGACCACCGGCCCGAAGATCGGCGCGAGCAGCACCGTCATCGCCCATAGCGCGAGCGCGATCGTGCGTTTGTCGGGCGGGAACGTGCGCAGCAGGATCGTCTGCGACAGCGGCACCATCGGCCCCGAACACAGCCCCTGCAGCGCGCGGCAGATCACGAGCACGTGCAGGTCGCGCGCGAGCCCGCACAGCAGCGACGTCAGCGTGAACAACAGCACCGCGCCGACGAACAGACGCAGCTCGCCGACGCGGCGGGCGAGCCAGCCGGTGAGCGGCACCGCGATCGCGGCCGCGACCGAATACGAGCTGATCACCCACGTGCCCTGGCTGTTCGATACGCCGAGACTGCCGGAGATTGCCGGCACCGCGACGTTCGTCACGGTCGAGTCGAGCACCTCGATGAAGGTCGCGAGCGACAGCGCGAACGTCAGCAGCGCGAGCCGGATGCCACGCATCGGCTGCGCGGCCGGCGCGGGCGCCGACACGTCGAACGCAGACGGCGCGACGCTCCCGTCGTGCAGCGGCGACGCGGTGCTCATGCGCCGGCCGCCGCGACATCGGCCCGCGCGGCAGCGCGCCCGCGCCTGGGCACGAACCGTTCGACGAAATCGGCGGCCGCATCACAGCCGTCCGGCGCGGCCGCGAGCAGCGCACGCGTACGCTCCGCATGCACCGCGAACGCGGGGTCGTCGAGCACGCGTGCGAGCGCCGCGCCGAGCCGCGCGCCGTCGAGCGGGCCGTCGACCCGCACGCCGCAGCCGTTCGCGACGACGCGTTGCGCGTTGTCGAACTGATCGTGCGCGAACGGCGTGACGACCTGCACGATGCCCGCTTCGCACGCGAGCGCCGCCGTGCCGATCCCGCCGTGATGCACGAGCGCGCGGCAACGCGGCAGCAGCGTGCGCATCGGCACGAAGCGGCGCACGAGCAGCCGGTCGTCGCCCTGCACCGCATCGTGCGGCGTCAGCAGGATGCCGCGCGCGCCGGTCGCGCGCAGCGCGTCCGCCACCGCACGCGCATACGCCGCATGATCGACGAGCGTCGAACCGGCCGTGCACACGACCGGGGCTTCGCCGGCCGCGAGAAACGCATCGAGTGCCCCGTCATCGTCGGGTGTCGCGATATCGTTGAACAACGGAAAACCGCTTTGCAGATGATTCGACGGCCAGTCCGGCTGCGGCGGCGCGAACCAGCCGGGAAACAGGCACAGCACGCCGTCGGTCGAATGCAGCCAGCGGCCGAGCACGCGCCGCGCGGGCGCGAGCCCCAGCTCGCGGCGTACCGCATCGAGCGCCGGGCCGCACACTCGGTCGAGCACCTGCCGCTCGATCAGCGTCATCAGCGCCGACTTCACCGGCAACGGCCAGCGCGCGGGAATCGTCAGGCGCGGGTGAGTCGGCGGCGCATGCGCGGACAGCAGCGTCGACGGCGACACCTGCACCGATACGTACGGCGTGCCGTGCAGTTCCTGCATGAAGCGCGCGGAGAACGCCCACAGCGTGCCGACCAGCACCGTATCGGCATCGGTCAGCGCGCGCAGCGCGTCGTAATGCGGGCGCAACGTCGGCGCGATCACCTGCCACAGCGTGCGGAACGACGTGCGCGAATCCCACAGCGCGGGGTTCGCCATCGCCGCGTCGTATTCCGCCGCGGTGCCGACCGGCACGAACGCGAACCCGCAGCGGCGCACGGCCGCCTCGAACGGCGCATGCGTGCAGAACACGACGTCGTGACCGCGCGCGGCGAGCGTGCGAGCGACGCCGAGCAGCGGATGCACGTCGCCCGCCGAGCCGATCGCGGTCACGATCATCTTCGTCATCGCGCGCCTCGCGGGGGTCAGTAGAAACCGGGAATCAGCGCCGCGACCTCGCGGCGATACTGCGCATACGCCGGCCCGAAATATCCGGTCAGCCAGCTCTCCTCGACGCGCACCTTGTACGCGAGCGACGCGAACACGAGCAGCACGCCGATCGCGCCGCGCCATTCGCCGCCGATCAGCGCGGCGCCGACCAGCGCGATCAGGCAGCCGGTGTAGATCGGGTGACGCACGAGCGCATACGGCCCCGTGCGCACGAGTTCGTGGTCTTCCTTCAACGTGACCGACACGCTCCAGTTCGTGCCCAGATGCAGCCGTGCCCACACCGAGAACAGCAGGCCAGCCACCAGCACCGCGAGCCCGCATTGCGCCTGCAGCCCGAAGCGCTGCCAGTCGGGCACGAGCGCCTGCCACGACGGATCGGGCAGGATGATCAGCGCGCCGCCGACGATCAGCGGAATCGACTGCAGCGTGCGCGAGCGCGACGCCTCCTTGCGCACGGTGGTCTTGACGCCCTGCGACGTGGCGATCCAGTACGCGAGCCAGGCGGCCCACGGAACGACGATGGCGATGGTCTGAACGATATTCACGGCTGGCCTGCCTCGTTGGGATGGGAATTCGGATGCGCGGGACGCGCCCGCTGCACGACGGATGGCGTCACGACGACAGCGCGTGCATCGGCGCGGGCACGCATGCATGTGCGGCAGCACGCGCGACGCCGGCCGCGGCGGCCGCTTCGCCGCAGAAGAAATCGAGCAACGCGGCACGGGTGTATTCGCGCTGCGCCCGGCCTTCGATGTCGAGAAAGTGGCCGGCGTCCGGCACCGTCGCGAACCGTGCGCGCGCCACGTGCGCGCCGAGCTGGCGCACGTCGGCCGGCGTCGTGTACTCGTCGCGCTCACCGTTCAGGAACAGCAGCTCGCAGCCGATGTTCGCGAATTCGCTGAAGTAGCGCTCGGGCTGCAGCGACAGGATCTGGTCGACGTGGAACGCGACCTGATCCTGCTCGTCGCGCGGCAGGCGCGTCAGATACCGGTAGTTGTACAGCTTCATGATGCGCGGCAGATAGCGGCCGACGGTGTCGTTCAGCAACTGCGCGGCCTTCAGGTTCTCGCCGGCCGCGATGTGGTCGCGGGCGCGCGTCACGTAGTCGACCATCGCGTCGTTCAGGAACGGCGAGAACGAACAGATCGCCGCGCGCCGCACGCTCGGGCAGCCGCGTGCGAGCGCGAACAGCGACGCGACGCCACCCCACGACACCGACACGAGGTACGCCGGCGCGAAATGCTCGACCAGGTACTGGAGGATCGCGGCTTCGTCGTCCTTGGTCAGGATGAAGCAGCCGGGGTTGTGCTGGCGCGACTGCCCCGCATACGGCAGGTCGAAGCAGATCGTGTTCATCCGCTCGCCGAGATACTGGACGGTCTGGCCGAACGACGCGGTGGTCGCGAGCGCGCCGTTGACGAGCATCGCCGTGTCGAACGCCGGGTCGAACACGTTCCGTTCGACGTAGACCTTCAGACCATTCGGCAGCGGGACCACGTGTTTTTCGGTCGGCATCGTCGTTCTCCGGTGAATGCGGCGTCTCGACGTCGCGGCATGCTGCAAGTGCGCAATGGCTGGCGCCGGCTGCGTGCGCGGTCGATCGACACGGCCATCGCCGACGCGCCGCGGCAATTGCCGGCGGCGCCATTCATTCCTCATGGTGCGGCGCCATACTAATACGGTCGATATTACTTACTCAAGTCATTCCAAAAATCCCTCTACTCGGCCCGGAAATACGCCAGATTCAAATTTTCTTATCAATTTCTATGGTATGCGGAATCTCAAAAAGGATCATCGCAATCGTTTGCGAGCAATCCGCCCCAGCATTCAAAAATCATAAATTGTCGTTCCAATTCAAATAGTTAAAGTGTTTAGATCGCTTGATTTAAACGGTTTTTATAAAACCGCACACCTCCACAATCCGATTTGACAATTTCATATCGTGAATAATATTGCAGTTTTCGACACTCTTTCGATTTGTAATGAAATCGAGTCTGGAAATGGTCCTCCGCATTGCGTCATATTTTCACGGTCCGTTTTAAACAGATTCAAACTTAGTTAATCTTCTTTCAACCGTTTTTCCGCACCTGCACATGAGCTTCGGACGCGAAGCATCGTGCCCCGTTTGGAACGCAGCCTCCCCTTCAGCCCCGGTTTTTTATTGATTGAACGATCAATAAAAAACCGCTAAGCTCTCGACTTCCATGGACGACGGCCCGCCCGGGCGAAGGGAGTCGCGATGCCGAAAGTCGGAATGCGGGAGATCCGCCGCGCACAGTTGATCGACGCGACGCTGCGCTCGATCGACGAAGCCGGCCTGCCCGGCACGACGCTCGCATCGGTCGCGCAACGCGCGAACATCTCGACGGGCATCGTCAGCCATTACTTCGGCGACAAGGACGGCCTGCTCGAAGCGACGATGCGGCACGTGCTGCGCGACCTGTGGTCGGCCACCACGCGCCGCCGCGTCGCCGCACGCAAGGACCCGCGTTCGCGGCTGCGCGCGGTCGTCGCCGCGAACTTCGACGACACGCAGGTCAGCGCGCCCGTGATGAAGACGTGGCTCGCGTTCTGGTCGCAGAGCATGCACGACCCGATGCTCAAGCGCCTGCAGCACGTGAACACGCGGCGTCTGCATTCGAATCTGTGCGCCGAATTCGCGAAGGCGTTGCCGCTCGCGAAGGCGCGCGAAGCCGCCAGCGGCCTCGCCGCGCTGATCGACGGCCTGTGGCTGCGCGGCGCACTCGCCGGCGGCCCGATCGACACCCGAGCCGCTTTGAAGCTCGCCCACGATTACATCGACCTGCTGCTCGCGTCCGACTGACGCGCGACGCAGTCGCCCTCAAGGAGATCCTCATGTCCGTATACGGTTTGCAGCGCCTCTACATCGGCGGCGGTTACGTCGACGCCACCAGCGGCAAGACTTTCGACACCTTCGATCCCGCCACCGGCGAACTGCTCGCGCAGGTGCAGCAGGCGAGCGCGGCCGACGTCGACCGCGCCGTCGCGTCCGCCCAGGAAGGCCAGCGCGAATGGGCGGCAATGACCGCGATGCAGCGCTCGCGCATCCTGCGCCGCGCGGTCGACCTGCTGCGCGAACGCAACGACGAACTCGCGGCCATCGAGACGCGCGACACCGGCAAGCCGATCGGCGAGACGCTCGCGGTCGACATCGTCACCGGCGCGGACGTGATCGAGTACTACGCGGGCCTCGCGACCGCGATCGAAGGGCTGCAGGTGCCGCTGCGCGCCGAGTCGTTCGTCTATACGCGCCGCGAGCCGCTCGGCGTGTGCGCGGGCATCGGCGCGTGGAACTACCCGATCCAGATCGCGTGCTGGAAGACGGCGCCCGCGCTCGCGGCCGGCAACGCGATGGTGTTCAAGCCGAGCGAAGTCACGCCGCTGACCGCACTGAAGCTCGCGGAAATCTATACGGAAGCCGGCGTGCCGGCCGGCGTGTTCAACGTCGTGCAGGGCGACGGCTCGGTCGGCGCGCTGCTCACCGGCCATCCGGACATCGCGAAGGTGTCGTTCACCGGCGGCGTCGAGACCGGCAAGAAAGTGATGTCGCTGGCCGGCGCATCGTCGCTGAAGGAAGTGACGATGGAGCTCGGCGGCAAGTCGCCGCTGATCGTGTTCGACGATGCGGACCTCGATCGCGCGGCCGACATCGCGGTGACCGCCAACTTCTTCAGCTCGGGCCAGGTCTGCACGAACGGCACGCGCGTGTTCGTGCACCGCTCGATCAAGGACGCGTTCACGCAGAAGGTGCTCGAACGCGTGAAGCGCATCCGCGTCGGCAAGCCGACCGATGCCGACACCAACTTCGGCCCGCTCGTGTCGGCCGCGCAGCTCGACAAGGTGCTCGGCTTCATCGAAAGCGGCAAGGCCGAAGGCGCGAAGCTGCTCGCGGGCGGCACACGCCTGACCGACGGTCACTTCGGCAGCGGCCAGTACGTCGCGCCGACCGTGTTCGGCGACTGCCGCGACGACATGAAGATCGTGCGCGAGGAGATTTTCGGGCCGGTGATGAGCATCCTCGAGTTCGAATCGGAGGACGAAGTGATCGCCCGCGCGAACGATACGCACTACGGGCTCGCGGCCGGCGTCGTGACCGAGAACCTGTCGCGCGCGCACCGCACGATCCATCGCCTCGAAGCCGGCATCTGCTGGATCAACACGTGGGGCGAATCGCCGGCCGAGATGCCGGTTGGCGGATACAAGCAATCCGGTGTCGGGCGCGAGAACGGCATCACGACGCTCGAGCACTACACTCGAATCAAGTCGGTGCAGGTCGAGCTCGGCCGTTACAACCCGGTGTTTTAAGACAAGGAGATCCGTCATGACGACACGCGAATACGACTACATCATCTGCGGCGCGGGTTCCGCGGGCAACGTGCTCGCAACGCGCCTGACGGAAGATCCGGACGTCACGGTGCTGCTGCTCGAAGCGGGCGGCCCCGACTACCGCTTCGACTTCCGCACGCAGATGCCGGCGGCGCTGGCCTATCCGCTGCAGGGCCGCCGCTACAACTGGGCGTACGAGACCGATCCCGAGCCGCACATGGACAACCGCCGGATGGAATGCGGGCGCGGCAAGGGGCTCGGCGGCTCGTCGCTGATCAACGGGATGTGCTACATCCGCGGCAACGCGCTCGACTACGACAACTGGTCGACGCACAAGGGCCTCGAGAACTGGACGTATCTCGACTGCCTGCCGTACTTCAAGAAAGCCGAGACGCGCGACGTCGGCCCGAACGACTATCACGGCGGCAGCGGCCCCGTGTCGGTCACGACCAGCAAGCCGGGCGTGAACCCGCTGTTCGAGGCGATGGTCGACGCGGGCGTGCAGGCCGGCTATCCGCGCACCGACGACCTCAACGGTTATCAGCAAGAAGGCTTCGGCCCGATGGACCGCACCGTCACGCCGAAGGGCCGCCGCGCGAGCACCGCGCGCGGCTACCTCGACCAGGCAAAGGTGCGGCCGAACCTCGAGATCGTCACGCACGCGCTCGCCGACCGCATCCTGTTCGACGGCAAGCGCGCGTCGGGTGTGACCTACCTGCGCGGCAGCGAACGCGCGACCGCCCATGCGCGCCGCGAAGTGCTCGTATGCAGCGGCGCGATCGCGTCGCCGCAACTGCTGCAGCGCTCGGGCGTCGGCCCCGGCGCGTGGCTGAAAGAACTCGACATTCCGGTCGTGCTCGACCTGCCCGGCGTCGGCCAGAACCTGCAGGATCACCTGGAGATGTACATCCAGTACGAGTGCAAGGAGCCGGTCTCGCTGTACCCGGCGCTCAAGTGGTGGAACCAGCCGAAGATCGGCCTCGAATGGATGCTGAACGGCACGGGCCTCGGCGCGAGCAACCACTTCGAGGCGGGCGGCTTCATCCGCACGCGCGACGACGATCCATGGCCGAACATCCAGTATCACTTCCTGCCGGTGGCGATCAACTACAACGGCTCGAACGCGATCGAGATGCACGGCTTCCAGGCGCACGTCGGCTCGATGCGCTCGCCGAGCCGCGGCCGCGTGAAGCTGCGCTCGCGCGACCCGAACGACCATCCGAGCATCCTGTTCAACTACATGGCCGAAGCGCTCGACTGGCGCGAGTTCCGCGATGCGATCCGTGCGACGCGCGAGATCATGCGGCAGCCCGCGCTCGACCGCTATCGCGGCCGCGAGCTGAATCCGGGCGCCGACTGCAAGAGCGACAAGGAACTCGACGCGTTCGTGCGGGCGCGCGCGGAAACCGCGTTCCATCCGTCGTGCTCGTGCAAGATGGGCTACGACGACATGGCGGTGGTCGATGAAGAAGGCCGCGTGCACGGGCTCGACGGGCTGCGCGTCATCGATGCGTCGATCATGCCGATCATCACGACCGGCAACCTGAATGCGCCGACGATCATGATCGCCGAGAAGATCGCCGACAAGATCCGCGGCCGCACGCCGCTCGCGCGGGTCGACGTGCCGTACTTCGTCGCGAACGGCGCACCGGCGCGCAATGTGGCGAAGGCCGCGCGGCAACCCGAGACGGTCTGACGAAGACGGCGTCTGCCTAGGCGCCGCGATACCCCCCGCGCGGCTCGCGGCGTTCTCGCCGCGAGCCGCATTTCATCGTGCCTTCTCGTTTGCGCTGCGCGGCCCGGCTGCCGAAACGCCTCGCATTCGCTTGGCGCGGACGATCGGGTTCCTGCGCGACGTCAGGCTCATCGCGTCGCGCAGGCCGTCGAATGCGACATCCTCCTTTGCCCCGAAGCGGCTGACCGCCGGCCATCCGAGCACGTGGTCAAGCCTCGTCTGCCAGGTATCGCCATGAAACCGGCGGCCGATTGCCCTTACCGTATCCGGCGCTGCGATCGCGATGCCCGCCAGCAGGTAGTGGGCCCAGAAGCTGCCCGCGCCTGTCAGTCGATCGAGCCTGCATACGGATAGCGCCGCGAACAGCCCGTCCACCGACGCGAGATCGGCGCGATGCGTTCTGATCGCTTGCGCGACGAAGTTGTGCCGACCGCCATACGCGTGAACGGAAGCGCCGTTGCCCGCGGCGAGTTCGGCCGAGAACATCGCGAGCGCAGCCATCTCGTCGACCCGCGTCGCGTCGTCGCGCGGGCCGCATACGCGCAACACGATCGCATCGATGACCGCACCGGGACGAATCGGTGTTTCCGTGCTCATTGCCGCGACAGCGGTCAGCCTGTCTCTCAGGTTCTTCGCAGGCGGCGTCTCGCGCTGCCCGTCAGGTTCGTTCGCGACTTCGCCGTGGCATTCGACGCCATCGGCAATCCGTTCGAGCGCGGCCCAGCCGACGTCGGGATCGTCGAATGCACACGCATCGATCACGCCGTACGCCGTATCGAATACGGCAAGCGAGCCGGGGCAGCAACGTTCGGCTTCCGCGAGCTGCTGCGCGGAAGGAACATGCGTGCACACACCGAGCGGATCGGCCGGATCGCATGCGCAACCGCCGCCGTCCGTCGCGATCCACGGGACCAGCCGGTGAAGTACGGCCGTCGCTTCGCGAGACAGACGCGCGCCAGTTCCCGCACGGATCGCATACGAAGCGACGACGGGCGTGTCGCCGACGTCGGTCGCGGCCATCGCGCAAACCGCCGTGTCGAGATGGTCGATCAGGTACTGCAACCACGCGGCCGTGCGCAGCCGGTCGGGCGTCGCGCCGCGGGCATCGCCATACTTTGCTGGATCGGTCAGCATGGGTCGTCCGGGATGGTTCTGGCCAATTGGCTTGGTTTTGTTTCAATCGGATCGGGAGGCGCCATACACGCGACGCCGGCCCTGCAACTCCGCCCGTGTCGGATCGCGACACGCGCGGTCAACCGGCCGTCACGCTGGTAAGCATGACGGCTCGCATGAATCGGGGAAGCGGAAACTCGCGTATGCGCCGCACGGCTCGCATGCGCGACGGGCGCCCCGCTTCGCGGCGCCGACTGCACGCGGCGCTTCGGCAATCGATGGACGGCGGCACAAACGACCACGCTGCCAGACGCATCCGGCCGTCGCGCCGATACGCGCGACGGCACGAACCCATCAAGGCCGCGGACCCCGCCGCGCATGCCGCACGGCCCTCGCGCGCGGCGGGCCCCGCTTCGATCGTGCGACGCTTACTGCACGTGGAACTTCGGCGACGTCAGGACCGTACCGGTCACCGTGCAGTCCGGCGTCAGTACGGAGTTGTTGAACGCCAGCGACGAGTTCGCGTCGCTCCACGCGGTCACGACCTTGCTCGGCCCGCAAGTACCGAGCAGCGTGACGTTCACCTTCACGTTGTTGATCGACAGTTGCGTCGTGCTGTCGGCCTGCCCCGTCCACGGCGACGTGCTGCTCGCGCTGCCGCTGATCAGGCCGCACGTCGCGCCGCCCGCGAACGTCGTCGACGTGATGTTGACGATGCCGGTCGACGTGATCGTGCCGTTGAAGGTCGCGGTACAACTGGCGTTGATCGATCCCTTGCTGAGATTCGTGAGCCCCGACGCCGAGAACGGCTCGCCGTTCGGATTCATCGGCTGGCCATCGGCACGCGACACGGTGACGGCGAAAGCAGGCGCGGCCGAAACCGCGGTGAAAGCCACTGCAGCAACAAGCGATACGATTTTGCGAATGCTCATTTGAACTGCCCCCTCTCTTCACAAATGGCGGCACGCCGCCAGGAACGCGACCGTCCGGCCGGAACGGTCCGGCCAGCCGGTCGCAGGAAGCCGCCGGCACGCGTCATGCGCGCCGGTCGGCTCAGAACTTGTAGGAAATCCCGACGAACGTGATCAGCGGGTCAGCCTTGAGCCGCGTGCGCGTGGTCGCGAGCGTCGAGCCGTCGGCCGCCTTGATCACCAGCGACGAGTAGGTCTTCAGCGGCATGTACGTCAGCGTCGCCGTGAGCCCCCAGTGCTTGTCGATCGCGTAGCTCGCGCCGATGTTGTAGACGGGCGTGAACGACGACGACGCCTTGCCCTCGACCGACGTCGCACCCGGCTTGCCGGCGCCGGCCGCGAGCACGCTGCCGAGGTTCTCGTTGATGTCCTTCGCGAAGTTGCCGTTCAGTTCGATGTTGCTGAACCAGCTGTAGGCCACGCCGATCCCGACGAACGGACGAAATTTCGCCGTCGACGAATTGAAGTAGTACTGCAGGATGATCGTCGGGCTCCACTGCCGCGCGTTCTTCACGGCCGGCTGGTTCGCCGACTTGTCCATGTCGACGTTGCCGAGCGCGCCGGCCGGGCCGGGCGGCCTGATCACGCCGTGTCCGGTCAGCGTGAATTCCGGCGGCACGCCGAGCACCGACGTCACCGCGATGTGATCGGTGAAGAAGTGCGTGAGCGTGAGGCCGACCGTATCGGCGTTGTTGACCGTCAGGCTCGTGCCCGGCGACGTGAACGAACCAGGCAGGCGCAACGGCCCGTTGATCGGCATGCTCGCGAGATTCGTCGTCAGCCCGTTGGTCGAATCCTGCGGCATGATGTGCAGCCAGCCCAGCGTCGCGACGTTGTCGCCCGCCTGCTGGGCCGATGCGAGCGTCGATACGCCAGCGACGACACCCGCGACAATCAGCTTCTTCATGAAGTCTCCCCCTCATTCTGTCCGGGCGCCGCGCATTCGCGCGCGGCGCCGCCGTGTCTCCATCCACACGCGGTCACTGCACGAACGCGCCGACCGTGAAGTACGGGTTGCTCGTATCGGCCATGTCGAGGAACCCGAACACGCCGCCGGTGAACACGAACTTGCCGGTCGCCGGCCCCGATGCCGCATCCGCATGCACGGTCGTCACGACGCCCGGCACCTTCTGCGTGTAGTCGAGGTTCAGCGCGCGCGTGAGCGCGGCCTGCGACGCGTTGAACGGATCGAGCAGCGTGGCCTGCGCGCCGACGAGCGCGGTCGCGCGGTAGTTGAATGCGCTGTCGACGCCGGTGTACTCGCCGTCCTGCGAGCCCTGCGCGACCGCCGTCCGCGGGCTCAGGAACGAGATGCCCGATTCGTCGTCCGCGCTCGGCGGGCCTTGCGTGAGGTCCGCGTTCGCGGCGCCGGTGCGGATGAAAACCGGCACGAGCTGGTTGCGCAGCTTGCCGACGATCAGGATCCCCTTGCCGGCCTTCGCCGGATCGAGCGCGGCGAGCGTCGGCGGAATCTGCGGCAGGTAGTTGAGCGACTGGAATGCCGGCGCATCGGGGCGCAGCGTGAACGGCTGGTTCACGGTCGCGCTCGACGCCAGCGGCTGCCTGCCGTTCTTCTTGCCGAAGTTGTCGGTTTCCGTATAGCTGCCGTCCGCGTTGATCGTCACCTGCTGGTCGAGCGCCACCGGCTGGAAGTTCTGCGACGGTACCTGGTGATAACCGAGCTGGTTGTACGTGCCGGCGATCTTCGTCAGGTCGGTTTCCAGCGACGAGAAGCTGATGAACGGGTAGTACGGAAACGTCGTCTTCGTGATCTTGCCGACGCCGATCACGCCGTCGAACTGGATCGTCGCGCCGGGGATCGCGCCGCCCAGCACGCCGTCGCCGAGGAACAGCCGCGCGGGACGGCTCGGGTCGAGGCTCGCGTTCTGCATCCGGAACGTGCACTGGTTCAGCTTCACCGTCGGCAGCCCCGTCTCGTCGGCCAGCGTGCCGTCGACCACGTTCGCGGGCGCGGTGTCCCGCGTCGGCTGCACGGTACCCGTGGTGGCGGGCACCGGCGACGCGAGGTAGGTCATCCGGTACGTCATCTTCGTCGTGTCGAGCTGCACCTTCACGAGCTCGCCCGACCCCGAACCGCCGATGAACACCGTGTTGTAGTCGATCGTCTGCGGGCACAGCCGGACCACCGGCGCGGGCGGCGGGTCGCCGTCTCCGCCGCAGGCGGCCAGCACGGGCGCGAGCGACGCCGCGGCCATCCATTGTTTCAAATTCATAGGAATCCTCTTGAAATTCGATTCGCCGGCGGCAACGCATGCGCCGCCGGTGTGACGTGTTCGATACGGGGTTACTGGACGAACGCGCCGATCGTGAAGAACGGGTTGACCTTATTGTTGTTGACGACCATCGCGTAGACGTTGCCGGCCGTCACGAGCCAGCCCGTGTCGCCCTTGCCGAAGATCGCCGCGTTGCCGTTCGCGCCCTTCGCGTTGAAGTCCTGCGCGGCCGTCACCTTGATCTTGCCGGGCGTGGCCTGCGTATAGTCCAGCGCGAACTGCGAGGTGACCGACGACGTCTGCGGATCGATGAACGCCGCGGTACTGCCCTGGAACAGCGTGGACGTATAGTTCGCGGCCAGCGTCGACACGGCGGTGCCGTCGTTGCAACTGCCTGCGACCGAATAGAAGGCGTTGTTGGCGAAGATGCCGGGCAGGTCGGGGTGCGGCACGTTCGGGTCGAAGCTCGGCCCCGCCGACGCCAGCTTGTTCCCCTGGCCGCTGGACGTCACGATGCCGCATGCGGAGGCACTGGTCGCGCCGATGTATCCGCCCTTCAGGGAATTCGCGGCAATCGCCTTCGTCGACGAAAGCATCGAGATGCCGACTTCGGCATCGGCGACCGATGCGAGCAGATTGACCGTATCGACGTGCGTGTAGCCGACACGAATCACGATCGGCACGAGTACGCCGTTCAGCCTGCCGACGATCATGATGCCTTTCGCCTGGCTCGGTGCAATGATCAGCGTCGAGCCCTGCCCCGCGATCGGATACCCCTGCCCCCCGGCCGGATTGCTCACGAATACATTGTCCGCCGAGCCGTCCGCGTTCTTGCGCTGCGCCCACGGCGTCCCGGTCGTCTGGCACGAGTAGTCGCTGCCCTGCGTGATCGAACACGAGCCGTCCGCGTTCAACGTCTGATTCCAGTTGACGACGTCTGATTCCCAGCCGACCGCCCCGGTCGGGCTCTGACCATCACCGCCGATGGGCGACAGATGAATGCCGACCTCGTTGTAGTTGCCCGCCACTTTCGAGAAGTCGGTTTCGGTGTCGGTGAAGCCGATGAACGGATAGAAATCGAAGGTGCGCGACGGGACGACACCGAGCGTGATGCCCGGCAGCAGCGGGATACCGGCGAACGCGATCGTCGCCCCCGGAATCCCGCCGCCCACCACGCCGTTGCCGACGAACAGCATCGGCGGGTCCGCACGGTTGATCGTCACCGAATACGCGCCGTCGCTCGTCGCGCCGCTGTCGAGCACGAACGCGCAACGGTTCTGCTCGGCGGTCGGAAGCGTGGTCGGATGATGGAACGCGCCGCTGATCGTCAGGCCCGCACGCGTGTTGTTCACTTGCCCCGCCGAGGTAGGCACCGACGATTCGATGAACTGCATCTGATAGGTGAGCTTCGTCGTGTCGAACTTCACCTTCACGTACTCGCCGCTACCGGCGCCGCCCGTATACGTCGTCGTGTAGTCGAGCGCGTCCGGACACAGCTTCGTCACGACGGGCGGTGTCGTTTCGGCGCCGCTCGGCCCGCAGGCGCTGCCCGAGCACTGCGGTACGGTGATCGGCCCCGGATCGTCGCCGCCGCCACAACCGGCGACGAACGGCAGCGCCAGCACCGCGCACGACAGGATCGCCTTCCGCCATTCAGGAATGCAAATCATCAACCCCTCCTTTTCAGGTACGACAAGTCTCGCCCGGCCGGGCTGCATGGCCCGCCGGTTGGTATCGCGCCGCCGCACGAAGGCGCGGCGCATGACGATGCACGCAAGACTGCCGCGAGGCCGGTCAGGCCCATGCGGCACACGCCGCGGCGGCAGGCGAACGCGCTCCCGCAGCGCCGTCATGCGGCACGGCGCCGTCGGAACGATCGAAACGGAAACGGAATTGGGTCGCCGCTACACGGCGAAGTGACGATGCAGGCACGCGACCTGCGTCGCGCCTGCATTCAGCGAAAAATCGGAAAACGACAGTCCCGCTGGGCCCTCGGATAGGCGTCTCATGATGTGGTCTCCATACGTACGCTTGATTCGTTATCGTGATGCGTCGTTTGTCGAGACTATGATCGGACCATTCGCGCAAGTAAATGGATGCAGAGTTCCAAACGACGGAACCCGCGCAATCCTAGCGTTTATACGGTATTTAACAGATTTTCAAACAGCCTTCATTTTATTTGCTCAGACAAATACCCGGGCCGTGGAACACGCGTTTGAACGGCGGCCGCCAATCCGCGCCGAGCCAAGCCAGCCGGGCTTCAGCGGCCCGCGCGCATGTTGCGGCGCAACCTCACACGTCGATGATCGCGAGCGTGCCGTGGCTGCCGGGCAGCACCGCGTGGCGCGTGCCGGCGGGCGCGAGATACATCTGCCCGGCTTCCACCACCACCGTTTCCGCCTCGACCTCGAGCATCAGCGTGCCGTCGAGCACCAGCAGCCCCTCGTTGTAGTCGTGCACTTCCGCTTCGTACGGCTGCGCATCCATGCGCAGCACCTTGATCCGCGCCGGGCCGACTTCGCCGACGATCGTGGATATCCATGCGGCCGCCTGCGCGTCCGCCACGGACTTGAAATCGATCAAAGACATGCGCCCGCTCCGTATCGCCGTGAAAGGAACGCATTATCGCGAGCGTCGCGCGCGCCGTCCCGGTACGGCGCGAGGGCATGCGGGCAGCACAGTCGGCCAGCCGCTCGGGCGGCAACGCGAGCGCGGTCGGATTTCCGTAAAACCCGCCGGATTGTTCGCATCGCTCAAATAAAGCATCAAATCATTGAGCGATATCACGGCAATTCATGCCAATCCGGCACCGGCACTGCCCGGCCTTTCCATCGGAATGCATTTCGATCTGCCGATTGCTAATATGGCGGTCCCGCGATCCCGCACCACCCTGCCGTTCGACATGACGCCCGTTCGCCATGCCGTGCCCGGTCCCGGCCGCTTCGCAGCGGCGGCGGCGCCGGGCATGCGCGGCGCCCGCCGTCGCGCCGCGCGGCCGTGCCATCCGTGAGCATGCAACCGATCCTTTCCGTCTCCGACCTCTCCAAGACTTACGCGTCCGGCTTCCAGGCGCTGAAGCACGTGACCCTCGACATCCGCCCCGGCGAGATCTTCGCGCTGCTCGGGCCGAACGGCGCCGGCAAGACGACGCTGATCGGCTCGATCTGCGGCATCGTCACGCCGACCGAAGGCCGCGTGACGGTCGGCGGCCACGACATCCGCGATCAATACCGGGCGGCCCGCGAAATGATCGGCCTCGTGCCGCAGGAGCTGACCACCGACGCATTCGAAACCGTCTGGGCGACCGTGTCGTTCAGCCGCGGCCTGTTCGGCAAGGCGCCCGATCCCGCATACATCGAGAAGACGCTCAAGGCGCTGTCGCTGTGGGACAAGCGCGACAACAAGCTGATGACGCTGTCGGGCGGCATGAAGCGCCGCGTGATGATCGCGAAGGCGCTGTCGCACGAGCCGCGCATCCTGTTCCTCGACGAGCCGACGGCCGGCGTCGACGTCGAGCTGCGCCGCGACATGTGGAAGCTCGTCGATTCGCTGCGCGAAAGCGGCGTGACGATCCTGCTGACCACGCACTACATCGAGGAAGCCGAGGAGATGGCCGACCGGATCGGCATCATCCTCGGCGGCGAGCTCGTGCTCGTCGAGGAAAAGCGCGAACTGATGCGCAAGCTCGGCAAGAAGCAGCTCACCGTGCAGCTCGAGCACCCGCTCGCGGACGTGCCGCCCGCGCTCGCGCCGTTCGGGCTCGAACGCGCGGAAGACGGCGCCGCGCTCGTCTATACGTACGACTCGCAGCGCGACGACGCGAGCATCGCGAAGCTCATCAACGCGCTCGGCTCGGCCGGCATCGGCTTTCGCGACCTGCACACGACGCAGAGCTCGCTGGAGGACATTTTCGTCAGCCTGATCGACAACCGCCGCAACGGCGTGCAAGGAGCCGGCGCATGAACTGGCATGGAATCCGCGCGATCTACCGCGCAGAAATGGCCCGCACGCGCCGCACGCTGATGCAGAGCATCATCGCGCCGGTGATCTCGACGTCGCTGTATTTCGTCGTGTTCGGCTCCGCGATCGGCTCGCGCATCAGCGACGTGAACGGCATCGGCTACGGGTCGTTCATCGTGCCGGGCCTCGTGATGCTGTCGCTGCTGTCGCAGAGCATCTCGAACGCGTCGTTCGGCATCTACTTCCCGCGCTTCACCGGCACGATCTACGAGATCCTGTCCGCACCCGTGTCGTACTGGGAGATCGTGATCGCGTACGTCGGCGCGGCCGCGTCGAAGTCGATCCTGCTCGGCGTGATCATCCTCGCCACGGCCGGCCTGTTCGTGCCGCTGCACATCCTGCATCCGTTCTGGATGGTGCTGTTCCTGGTGCTGACGGCCGTCACGTTCAGCCTGTTCGGCTTCGTGATCGGCATCTGGGCCGACAGCTTCGAGAAACTGCAGCTCGTGCCGCTCTTGATCATCACGCCGCTCACGTTCCTCGGCGGCAGCTTCTATTCGGTCGACATGCTGCCGCCCGCGTGGCGCGTCGTCACGCTGTTCAACCCGATCGTCTACCTGATCAGCGGCTTCCGCTGGTCGTTCTACGGGATCGCCGACGTGCACGTGTGGATCAGCCTCGCCGCGACCGCGCTGTTCCTCGTGATCCTGCTCGCGATCGTCGCGTGGATGTTCCGCACCGGCTACAAGCTGAAGAATTGACGCCGGCAGGCATCACGCGCGCCGCCCGCCGATGACGCATTTGGGCAAGCAGGCGGCGCTTTTCCTCTGATGCGGCAGTTTGTGGTCGCGTCTACTGAATACGAAGCATCGGGGCCCTGGAGCATGCGCTGCGCGGCCCCTTTTTCATTTCAGAGGACGCCATGCCCGCCGCCACCGCTCCCGCCTCCGCCGCCGCCCGGCTCGAACGCCTGCCGTTCTCCGGCTATCACAAGCGCATCTTCTTCATCATCGCGATCGCGTTCTTCTTCGACTCGGTCGATCTCGGCACGATGACGTTCGTGCTCGGCTCGATCCGCAAGGAGTTCGGGCTGTCGACCGCCGCCGCCGGCCTCGTCGCGAGCGCGAGCTTCTTCGGGATGGTGCTGGGCGCGGCCGTGGCCGGCCTGCTCGCCGACCGTTTCGGCCGCCGGCCCGTGTTCCAGTGGAGCATGGTGCTGTGGGGCGCCGCGTCGTACCTGTGCTCGACCGCGCAGAGCGTCGACGCGCTGATCGTCTACCGCGTGCTGCTCGGCATCGGGATGGGGATGGAGTTTCCGGTCGCGCAGACGCTGCTGTCCGAATTCGTGCCGACCGAGAAGCGCGGCCGCCTGATCGCGCTGATGGACGGCTTCTGGCCGCTCGGCTTCATCACGGCCGGCATCGTCGCGTATTTCGTGCTGCCGCAATTCGGCTGGCGCACCGTGTTCGCGCTGCTCGCGATTCCGGCCGTGTTCGTGCTCGTCGTGCGCCGCATCGTGCCGGAATCGCCGCGCTGGCTCGAACATGCGGGCCGGCACGCGGAAGCCGACACGGTGATGCACGCGATCGAGGCGAAGGTGATGCGCTCGGCCGGCGTCACGACGCTGCCGCCGCCGTCGCGGCTCGCCGAACCGGCCGCCGCGCGCGGCCGCGGTGCGCTGCGCGAGATCTGGAGCGGCGTGTACCGCCGCCGCACGGTGATGGTGTGGCTGCTGTGGTTCTTCGCGCTGCTCGGCTTCTACGGCCTCACGTCGTGGCTCGGCGCGCTGCTGCAGCAGGCCGGCTTCGAAGTCACGAAATCGGTGTTCTACACGGTGCTGATCTCGCTCGGCGGCGTGCCGGGCTTCCTGTGCGCCGCGTGGCTCGTCGAGCGCTGGGGCCGCAAGCCGACCTGCATCGCATCGCTGATCGGCGGCGGCGCAATGGCGTACGCGTACGGCCAGAGCGCGCTGTACGGCGGCAGCACGACGCTGCTGATCGTCACGGGCCTCGCGATGCAGTTCTTCCTGTTCGGGATGTGGGCGGCGCTGTACACGTACACGCCCGAGCTGTACGGCACCGGGGCGCGTGCGACGGGTTCGGGCTTCGCGTCGGCGATCGGCCGGATCGGCTCGCTGATCGGGCCTTACATGGTCGGCGTCGTGCTGCCGGTGTTCGGCCAGGGCGGCGTGTTCACGCTCGGCGCGCTGTCGTTCATCGCGGCGGCGGTCGCCGTGTGGACGCTCGGGATCGAGACGAAGGGCCTCGCGCTGGAGCAATTGGCGGCGGGCGACGAAGCGGGCGGCGGCGGCCGGTATCCGGCGGCGGCAGCGGACGAGGCGTCCTGATCGCTAAGGTTGGTTTTCAAGCCGTTTCGAGCCGAATCCCGGCACTCGATCTCGAAATCATCGTGCCGATGCACGGTCCGGCGATCACGCAAGACATCCCGCGCGTGCTCGCCGGCGCAATCGCTCACGGCAAAACCACCGCCGCGTCAGCCGCGGAGGCGGTAATACGACAGGGGTACCGCAGGGGCCGTCACGCGTCGGCGACGACGAACTCTTCGGCTGCCTTGCGCTGAACCGCGGCCATCACGGCCAGTTCGCGCTTGCTGCGCGCGTCGCCGGACACGACGCCCGTCGCATGCTTGGCCTTCGCACCCAGCGGGAAGAAGACGAACGACGCGCCGGCCGGCGCCGCCGGTTCCGCGCGCAGGCGTTTGTTCAGGATTTTCAGGTACTTCTTCTTCGAGACTTCCTTAGCAGCCATGGCGCCCTCCGCGTAAACGTGGTGTGGACCAGCATACCAGCTTTGCCGAGGCGCTCCGTGACAGCGGCCGCGCGAATCGATCTGCTTTAAAATGGAGCCCGCTTACGCGACCTGCCGCACCGCCCGCGGCCGCATGTCCTCATCGGAGCGCTTCCATGCATGTCGAGTTGTTCGCGCAGCATCACGCTTGCCCCGGCTGGCAGGGCGACATGGCCCGACGCATTACCGCATTCGACTGGTCGGCCACCGGGCTGGGCCCGCTCGACGGCTGGTCCGCCAGCCTCGTCGCGGCCGTCCGCACCGTGCTCGCCTCGCCGCTGCCGCTGGTGATGCTGTGGGGCAGCCCCGGCTACATGATCTACAACGACGCGTATGCCGGATTCGCCGGCGGCCGTCACCCGTATCTGCTCGGTCAGCCGGTCGAACTCGGCTGGCCCGAAGTCGCCGATTTCAACCGCAACGTGATGAACACGTGCCTCGCCGGCGGCACGCTGTCCTATCGCGACAAGGCCCTCGTGCTGCTGCGCAGCGGCCGCCCGGAAGATGTCTGGATGGATCTGCACTACAGCCCGCTGCCCGACGACGAGGGTGCACCGGGCGGCGTGCTCGCCGTCGTGGTCGAGACCACCGAGCGCGTGCTCGCCACGCGCCATCGCGATCGCGCGGAAGCGGCGCTGCAGGCCTCCAATGCCGAGCTGCGCGAGCTGACCGAAACGCTCGAACAGCGCGTGACCGACGCGATCGCCGAGCGCGCGGCGATCGAGGAGCAGTTGCGTCACGCCCAGAAGATGGAAGCGATCGGCAACCTGACCGGCGGCATCGCGCACGACTTCAACAACGTGCTGCAGGTGATCAGCGGCAACCTGCAGATCCTCTCCGTCGAACTCGGCGCCCATGCGAGCGCGCAGCCGCGGATCGAGAACGCGAACAATGCCGTGCGGCGCGGCGCGCAACTGGCGTCGCACCTGCTCGCGTTCGCGCGACGCCAGCCGCTTGCGCCGACCACGCTGAACCCGTGCCGGCTGATCGACGGCATGAACGAGATGCTGCACCGCGCGCTCGGCGAAACCGTGCGGATCGTCTCCGCGCTGGCGCCCGACGTCGGCAACGTGCTCGCCGACCGGCACCAGCTCGAAAACGCGCTGCTGAATCTCGCGATCAATGCCCGCGATGCGATGCGCGGCGGCGGCACGCTGACGATCGCCGCGTACAACAGCACGCAGCCCGGCCACGCGGCCGGCACGCGCGGCACACCGATGCCGCCCGGGGAATTCGTGACGTTCGAGATCGCCGACACGGGCATTGGCATGACGGCCGACGTGCTCGAACGGGTCTTCGAACCCTTCTTCACGACCAAACCGGACGGCGAAGGCACGGGGCTCGGGCTCAGCATGGTGTTCGGCTTCGTCAAGCAGAGCGGCGGCCACGTGTCGATCGACAGCACGCCCGGCCAGGGCACCACCGTGCGCCTCACGTTTCCGCGCTGCCACGAGGCAGCCGACGAGCCTGCCCGCACGCCGCAGCACGACGCGGTGCGCGGACGCGAAACGATCCTCGTCGTCGAGGACGATGCGGATGTCCGGCTGACGGTGGTCGACATGCTCGCGCAGCTCGGCTACAAGGTCATCACGGCGTCCGACGGCGAAGCCGCGCTGCGCGTGCTCGACAGCGAAACGCCGATCGATCTGCTGTTTACCGACGTGATCATGCCGGGCCGCGTGAAGGGCGGCGAACTCGGACGCCGCGCCGCGCTGCGCAAGCCGCCGTTGCCGGTGCTGTTCACGTCCGGCTATACGCGCGACGAAATCTTCCACGCGGGGCGGCTCGACCCCGGCGTGATGCTGCTCGGCAAGCCGTACCGGCGCGACGAACTCGCCGCCCGGATTCGCAGCGTGCTCGATGCGCAGGCCGACGCGGCATGACGCATCGCCGATACGGCGCCTTTCGTGATTTCGATCGCTGCTGAATTTTTTTGCCCGCGATGTCGATTCCCGTCGCCGTCGCGCGTCGTGTTGTCGTAACCGATCGTTTTGCCGTCGCACCGCCGGCAAACGCCCCATTCCCGTTCAAGGAGAAACGACAATGCGCGTCATGGTCATCGTCAAAGCCACCGCCGATTCCGAATCCGGCCAAATGCCCGACACCGAACTCATGGCCGAAATGGGCCGCTTCAATGAAGAACTCGTGAAAGCCGGCATCCTGCTCGCTGCCGACGGGTTGCGCCCGAGCAGCCACGGCAAGCGCGTGCACTTTTCCGGCAAGAACCGCTCGGTCATCGACGGCCCGTTCGCCGAAACGAAGGAACTCGTCGCCGGCTACTGGCTGTGGCAGGTCAAATCGATGGAGGAAGCCGTCGACTGGGTGAAGCGCTGTCCGAACCCGATGCCCGGCGACTCCGACATCGAGATCCGCCCGCTGTTCGAGATGGAGGATTTCGGCGACGCATTCACGCCGGAGCTGCAGGAGCAGGAAGCGCGGATGCGTGCGGAAGTCGACGCCCGACAGCAGCCCTGAGCGGCAGGCGGGCGTCGCACACGCCCGGAGCAGACGGTTGACGAAGCCCTGCCGATTAACGTATCGTTTTGTGACGTTATTCGGCAGGGCTTCGTCATGCATTCCCGTTTCGACCGTTTCCGCTCGACCCCGCTCGGCGCCCAGCTCGAAGCGCTCATCGAACAGCCCGAGCGCTATCTCGAGTTCGCGGCGCTGTCGCGCGTCGGCGTCGCCGCGATCGGCGCGATTCAGGACGAGATCGCGCACAAATTTCCCGAAATCGAAGCCGACACGACGGCCCGCCAGTTCTGCGGCGCGATGGTCGCCGACGTGATGCGCCGCCGCGGCCATGAGGTCGTGCAGGCGCGCGGCCGGCTCGGCGGTGCGCTGTTCAGCTATGGCGCAGTGTTCAGCGCATCCCCGCTCCGGCTGCCGTTCGCCGACGTCGTAGCCGCGCTGGCCCGCATGCCGGCCCGGCTCGCCGCCTATGCGGCGCATGTGCCGGCCGCGCTGGCCACGCGCCGCCCGGCCGGCACCGGCTTCTCGCTGGTCGAACATGCGTGCCACCTGCGCGATCTCGATGCGGTGTTCGCCGCGCGCATCGACGCCGTGCGCACGGCAGAACTTCCCGTGATTGAATCCGTCGACGGCACCGCGCTCGCCGCGCAACGCGACTACCTGGCGCAGCCGCTCGATCTCGCCGTCGCCGCGTTCGGCCGAGGCCGCGCCGCGCTGTGCGCCACCGCGGCCGCGCTGGAGCCGGCGCAACTCGCACGCTGCGGGCTGCGCGACGGCATCCGCCGCATGTCGCTCGACGAACTCGTGCGCGAGTTGCTCGACCACGACCGCACGCACGGGCTCGAACTCGACGAACTGCTCGCCGAACTCGAATTGCCGCCGCTTCCTTCAGCACACGCCGCATGACCCAGCCCACGCCCGTCGTCTTCATTCACGGCTTCATCGGCACGTTCGACGTGCGCGGATGGAACGGCCCGCATCTGTGCCCCGACCTGCTCGGCTACGGCGCGCATCGCGCCGCGCCGCCCGACGCGATCTCGCTTGCCGCGCAGGTCGAGCACGTGCGGCAAACCGTCGATACGCACTTCGGGACGCAGCCGGTCGACGTCGTCGGCCATTCGGTCGGCGGCGCGATCGCGATGCTGTTCGCGCACGCGCACCCCGAACGCGTGCGGCGCGTCGTCAACGTCGAAGGCAATTTCACGCTCGACGATGCGTTCTGGTCCGCATCGGTCGGCCGCATGACGCCCGGCGAAGCCGATGCGATGCTCGACGGCCTGCGCACGGCCCCGCTCGACTGGCTGCGCGGCGCGATCGACGCACCGTCGCCGGGCCAGCTCGACGACGCACGCCGCTGGCTCGCGCATCAACCGGCATCGACGCTGCGCGCGATGGGCCGCTCGGTGGTCGAGACGACCGGCGATGCGGGCTACCTGCCGGCGCTCGCGCAGGTGTTCGACCGTCATCCCGTCTGGCTGATCGCTGGCGAACGCTCGCGCGCGGGCTGGCACGTGCCGGCCTTCGCGCTCGCACGCTGCGCCGGCTTCGACACGATCGCCGGCTGCGGGCACCTGATCGCGGCCGAGCGGCCCGACGCATTGCGCGCCACCCTTGAACGCATCGTATGCAAGCCGTCTGCCTGACAACCCGTAGGATTCGCCGAAATATGGTTGAAAGGCGCGGTTGCTAGAGTCGCCGGAACAGGGTTTTCCCGGCATCCGGCCGGACTGGATCGACACATGCAAGGATCGATGCGCCTGGCACGTACTTTCTGGCTGCTTCTGCTGCTCGCCGTCACGAGCCCTGCCTTCGCCTTTCACGCGCGGGTCGTCGCGATTCCGAGCGCCGCGATGAGCGAAACGCTCAAGGCCACCATCGTGCTGCCCGACGATTACGCGCGCGACAACCACGGCGAACGCTACCCCGTCGTCTATCTGCTGCACGGCTCGGGCGGCGACCATACCGACTGGACGTCGAACACGCACATCGCCGCGCTCGCCGACCGTTATCACGTGATCCTCGTGATGCCCGACGGCGGACACGAAAGCTGGTACATCGACAGCCCGTTCGATTCGGGCAGCCGCTACGAGACCTTCATTGGCGATGAAGTCGTGTCCTATGTCGACCTGCATTTCCGCACGATCGCGGCCCAGCACGCGCGCGCGATCACCGGGCTCAGCATGGGCGGTTTCGGCGCGCTGCGCATCGCGCTCGACCGGCCCGACACGTTCGGCGCGGTCGGCAGCATCAGCGGCGCGGTCGATCCGCGCTGCTGTACGGACGAGCCGGGGATCGCCCACGTGTTCGGCGATCCCGACCGCCATCCGTCGTTCTGGAACCGCAACGTGATCGCCGAAAGCGCGCGGGCGTTCGTGCGCGCGCATCTCGACCTGACGATCGATTGCGGCCGCGACGATGCATTCGTCGACTCGAACCGCACGCTGCACGAACGGCTCGTCGCGCTGGGCGTGCCGCACGACTATGCGGAGCGCCCGGGCGGCCATACGTGGGATTACTGGGCGAATGCGATCCGCTACCAGATGCGGTTCTTCGCGACGTCGTTCCAGCATCGCGGTTACGCGTCTCGTGCCGCGCCGTCCGCGCCGGGCATGACGCGCGCGGGCTGACGCACGGCTAGCCCTTAGCCCTGACAGCGGCGGCTATCCGGTCGAAGGCTGCACACGGCCTGAAAATCGAAACGGGATGACGAACCGGCATGCCGGGCAGCGCGCCCGGCAAAAAAGATGAACGCGCGCCGCCCGACGCGCGAAAAAGAGAAACGACGAAGCCGTCAGTTGCCGTGCGTGGTGTCCGCGCCGACGACGCGATCGAAGAATTCCTGCGCACGCGCCAGCTCGTCGAGCGCGCGATCGAGACGCGACATCGCGCGGGCGTATTCGGCCGACGAGCCGTCGTCGTCGCTTTCGCCGCGCACCGCGCGAAACGCCTGGTCGACGTTGCGCGTCGCTTCGACGAAGCGTTGTGCGGCCTGTGCTTCCGGCGAACAGATGTGGGTCGACATCGACACTCCTCCCTCAGGATTGCAGTGTGAAGCACGCCGACGCTCAGTGTGCGTGGTACGCATGTCGGCGGCGTGAACCACGAGCCGCCCTGTGTCGACGCATCGGCCGCCGCACCGCGCGCTTCGTGCCGATTGTCGCTCCGCGCCCGCCGCTCCGCTACGGCGAGATTGCAACAAATTCTTGCGCGAACGGCGTCGCGCGTCCCGTCACGCGCGCCCGACGCGCGGATGCGCCAACCCCGCGAACGCGGCCGCTTCGCCCGGCGACAGGTCGAACAGATCGCCGGTGAGATCACGCGGATGCTCGGCCGCAGGCCGGTTGCGCAGGCGCGCGACATGCGTGGGCGCCACATACGCGGCCGCCGTTTCGAGCGGTGGCACGTCGAACAGATCGCGCGTGACGCCGCGCACGGCGTCCGTCGGCGAACGGCCGCGCAGGCGTGCGACCAGCTCGACGAAACGGTCGAAATCGCCCGCACGCGTGGCCTTGTTCACTTCCGCGAGATCGCGCGCCTTCAGCACGCACGGCTGCGCGAGCCGCACGAAATACGGCGCCTCGAGTTCGACCGACAGCGCGAGCGGATAGCTCTTGCCCGTCTGCTCCTTCGCCCGCCCGATGCAGTCAACCACGGCCGCCCCTTGCGCGGCGCCCAGCGGCTTGCCGGTGCTCACGCTGCGCAGGTGGTCGGGAAACACGCGCAACTGCGTGCCCACCGTCAGCGCGGTGGACGACGCGCACACGAGCGCGTAGTGCTGCTCGCGACGCCGGCCCGACGGCAACGTCGAGCGGCTGGCGATGAACGTATGCGGCGGCAACGGCCGCACCTGCCCGCTGGCGTCGACCCACGCATTCCATAGCAGCGCGTCCTTGCGCGCACCCGCACGCGGACGCGACGCGACCGGCGAGAACAGTGCGAGCAACGAACCCGTGCGATGCGCGGCGACCTGCGCGCTGCTGCCGAGCGGCTGGTTGATGCCCCACAGAAAACGCCCGCCCCCGAGCCGGCGCTCCCATTCCTTGCGGAGCACGACGGTCGGCAGTTCCTCGCCGGACTCGGTACCGATCTTGGTCCAGCAGAACGTGGGTGGGAGGTGTTTCAGTGTCATCAACTTTCTCGGGATACAGCCTCGCTGCTGACAGCAAGCCCATTCAACAGCCGTAACTGTATAGGTATAATGCATCGCATGGAAGCCCCGGACCAAGATTTTCCCGTTCAAGACCTGTTGCGCCGCCTGATGGCAGACACACGCTCGTCCAGCGAAATCGCGCGACTTTCCGGGGTCAGCCAGCCCACCGTATCGCGCCTTCGGCTGTCGAACGGGCACCGGCTGCGCCGTAGCGCACCATTCAACAAGCTATGCAGTTTCTATGGGGTCGACACCGAGCCGTCGCGCCGCCGATACAACGACCTGCTGCGCGACGCGATCGTCGACGCGTGGGACGGCTCGGACGAGCACGGGCGTGCGCTGCTGGTCGTGATTCAGGGGCTGAAGGATTTGCAAGCGAAGGCGGATGACGGGTAATCGCGGCAACGTACCCGGTCATTCATCGAGATTGAACGTGATCGGCACGCGCACTCGCATCGGCGTCGGCGTGCCGTTTTCTACATGCGCGGCGCAGCTACTTGCCAGCACTGCATCGCGCGCCGCGGCATCGAGGCGCGGCTAGCTGCTGCCGGCGGCAGCGACACGCGCGGCGACCACCCGGCCGCATCGGTTTCCGGTTCGACGAGCGCGGTGCCGTGTTTCCCCAGCCGTCGTCCTGGGCCGCGCCTCATCAGCAATCGCACGCCGCGCCGCATTGCGCAAGCGAATTCTCCTTGCTGCGAAAAACCAGCGGCTGTTCGTCGCTCGGCGCACGACGTCGCGCGAACTGCACGGCCTGTTCGACCTGACCGTGATGGGCGGACTTCGCACACACCGGATCGGCCTCCCGCGGATCGCCGGCCAGCAGGTAGGCCTGACACCGGCAACCGCCGTGATCTACATGCCGCTCGTCGCACGTGCGACACGGCTCGCGCATCCAGTCGTCGCCGCGAAACGCGTTGAACGCGTCGCTGTCGTACCAGATGTCCCGCAGTGAACGGTCGCGCACGTTCGGCAGCGCGATCCCCGGCAGCGACCGCGCGGCATGGCACGGCAGCGCGGTACCGTCCGGCGCGACGCCGAGGAACACCGAGCCCCAGCCGTTCATGCAGGCCTTCGGGCGGCGCTCGAAATAGTCGGGCACGACGAACAGGATCTTGCAACGCTCGCCGATCAGCTTGCGATAGCGGTTGACCGTGTCCTCCGCCTCGCGCACCTGCTCGACGGTCGGCATCAGTTGGTCGCGATTGAGCATCGCCCAGCCGTAGTACTGCGTATTCGCGAGCTCCAGGTAATCGGCGCCGAGATCGAGCGCCATCTCGATGATCTGCCCCACGTGCGGCAGGTTGTAGCGATGCAGCACGCAGTTGAGCACCATCGGGTAGCCGTGCGCCTTGATCAGCCGCGCCACGTCGCGCTTCAGTTCGAACGTGCGTGTGCTGGTCAGGAAATCGTTCAGCTCGCGCGTCGAATCCTGCAGCGACAACTGGATGTGATCGAGCCCGGCGGCCTTGAGCCGCTCGATGCGCGCGACGTTCAGCCCGATGCCCGACGTGATCAGGTTCGTATAGAAGCCGAGCCCGCGCGCATGCGCGACGAGCGTCTCGAGGTCGCCGCGCTGCAGCGGCTCGCCGCCCGAGAAGCCGATCTGCGCGGCGCCGAGCGCGCGCGCGTCGCTGATGACCGTGCGCCACGCATCGGTGTCGAGTTCTGCGCCGTGCGTCGCGAAGTCGACCGGGTTGTAGCAGAACGCGCAGTGCAGCGGGCAGCGGTACGTGAGTTCCGCGAGCAGCCACAGCGGCGCGGACGGACGGGAAGTGTCGGGCGTCATGTCAGTCCAGCCAGCCGCGCAGTCGCGCATGATCGAGAAAACGGTACACGTCGGTCGCGAGATCCGATTGCATGAACAGGCGTTCGAGCTCGCCGATGATGTCGTCCAGTTCGCGCGTGCCGTCGCAGCGCGCGAGAATCTCGCCGGCGCTCGGGTTCAGCTTGACCATGCCCTCCGGATAGAGCAGCACGTACGCATCCTGGGCCGCCTCCCATTGCAGGCGGTACATGCCCCTGAGGCAGGGGCGCAGCGGCACGCCGCTGGCGGCTTCGATCGCGTTCATAACGGGTAGGCCTTTTCGACGGCGTCGAGCATCGACCACAGGATGTCGAGCTTGAATTGCAGAATGCCGAGCGCGCGCTGCTGCGCGTCCGGTGTCGTGAAATGCGCGAGCGTCACCGCGAGCCCGTGCTCGACGTCGCGCTGCGCGAGCGGCACGCGGCTGCGGAAGTAATGCAGCCCGGCCGGTTCGATCCACGGGTAATGCGACGGCCAGCCCGCGAGCCGGTCGAGATGGATCTGCGGCGCGAACATTTCGGTCAGCGACGAGCACACGGCTTCCTGCCAGGGCGCGCGCCGCGCGAAGTTCACGTACGCATCCACCGCGAAACGCACGCCGGGCAACACGTGTTCGAGCGACCACAGCTCGTCGCGCGTGAGGCCGCACGCTTCGCCGAGCCGCACCCACGCCTCGATGCCGCCTGCGTTGTCGCCCTGCCCGTCGTGGTCGATCAGCCGTTGAATCCAGCGGCGCCGCGTCTCGCGGTCGGGGCAATTCGACAGGATCGCCGCATCCTTGAGCGGGATGCAGATCTGGTAGTAGAAGCGGTTCGCGACCCAGCCGCGAATCTGCGTGGGCGAACAAGCGCCGCTATTGAGCTGCCGGTTGAACGGATGGTGGATGTGATAGCGCGATTCGAGCGCACGCAGGCGCGCCTCGAATTCGGTCGCGGTCCAGGGCGTCGCGTGCAACGCCGTAGCGGGGATCGGTGCGTTCATCGTCAGACCTGGAATTGCATGCCGTCGTGCGCGACGTCGATGCCGTGCGTGCGCAGGTGCGCATGCTCGACGGAATGCGGATCGAGAATCGGGTTCGTGTTGTTGATGTGCGTGAGCACCTTGCGCGTGTGGGCGGGCAGCGTATCGAGCCAGTCGATCATGCCGGGCTGCCCGGGTTCCGCGCACTGCGCGAGATGCCCCATGTCGGCCGCGTGCTTGCGCGACAGGCCGAGATCGATCATCTCGGTGCCGGTCCAGAACGTGCCGTCCACCAGCACGAGGTCGGCGCCGTCCATGGCCGCGCGCACGTCGTCGGTGACCGACGCGAGCCCCGGCGCATAGAATGCGCGCCGCCCGCTTGCGACGTCTTCGATCGACAGCGCGATGTTGTCGCCGGGCGCGGCCGACGCGCGTCGCGGCGAATAAGGCGGCGGCTTGCTGTCGACGGCGATCGCGGTGAACCGGATGCCGCGCGCCGCCGGCACGGCGAACGGCTCGCCGGGCACGATCGTGTGCGCGGCGACGCCGCAGTAATGGCCGAGCAGCGGCACGAGCGGCAAGCCGGTCGACAGGTCGTCGAGCACCGGCGCGCTCGCGTAGAGCGGCAGCGGCGTCGAGCGCTCGCGCAGCATCAGCAGGCCCGTCACGTGATCGATCTGCGCGTCGCACAGCACGACGGCGGCGATGCCGCTGTCGCGAATCGCGCGCGCCGGTTGCAGGTCCGGCGCCGCGCGCAACTGGGAAAGAATGTCGGGCGACGCATTGACGAGAACCCAGTCGACGCCGTCGTCGCTGACCGCGATCGACGACTGCGTGCGCGGCAGCACGTGGCCGCTTCCGCTGCGCGCACGACGGCAGTTCGCGCAATTGCAGTTCCATTGCGGCAGCCCGCCGCCGGCTCCCGAGCCGAGTATCTTGATCTTCATGGCGTCAGCTCCCGAGGCCGCCCGCGCCGACCACGGCGAAACGGGCGGCACGCACGGCGATCAGCGGTTGGCGATGTACATCGTGATTTCGAAGCCGAAGCGCAGGTCGGTGTAAGACGGTGTCGTCCACTGCATGGTGTGTCTCCTGTCGAGTTGATGATGGATGTGTTGCTGGGTGAATCGAACGACCGCGGCAAGCGAGCGGTCGATTTCTATTCAGCAAGGAGCGTGCCGAACGCGTATTGCGGCGGCGCGGCGGCGGTAGACGGCCGTCATCCGGGCATCGAGGCGGAATCCTTACGAATAGCCGACACGATCCGCGCGAATGCGGTCCGCCACCCCGGCGGCACGATGTCCGCGAGTGGTCACAAGTGTTGAATCGTTGAACACCGGTGTTGCAACTTGACACACCGGCTGTGACAGGTCGCGCGCCGCGCGACGGCGGCGCGCGTCAGTCTTCGTCGGACGACGGCTGGCGTCCCGCGTCGGTGGCCGGCATCTTCCGGTAGATCGTGTTGCGCGAGACGCCGAGCGCGCGCGCCGCGGCGGACACGTTGCCGCCATGACGCGCGAGCGCGGCGGCGATCGCGGACGCGGCGACGTCCTGCAGGCGCGCGTCGGCGGGCGGCAACGCGTCCGCGACGCACGGCCCGGCGCTCGCCGCGGCAGGCGAATCGGGCGCCGCCTGCACGGGCTGCGCATCGCCGCGCCGCAGGTCGTCGAAGAAATCGTCGGGCAGGTGCTCGCGCCGGATTTCACCGTCGTCGTCGACCATCGCGGCCGCCGTGCGCAGCAGGTTGCCGAGCTGGCGGAAGTTGCCCGGCCACGTGCACCGCACGAACAACTCCATGACGTCCGGCGCGACCGACAGCGGCGGCCGGCCCGGGCCCGCGAACGCTTCCCGCTGCAGCATCTTCTGCACGACGACCGCGAGATCCGTGCGGTCGCGCAACGGCGGCAGGCGCACCACGAGGCCGTTCAGCCGGTAATAGAGATCCTCGCGGAAACGGTTCTGCGCGATCATGTCGCGCAAGTCGCGGTGCGTCGCGCAGATGATCGCGATGTCGACGGCGATCGTCTTCGTCGACCCGAGCGGGTTGACGAGGCGCTCCTGCAGCACGCGCAGCAGCCGCACCTGAAGCGGATACGGCATGTCGCCGATCTCGTCGAGGAACAGCGTGCCGCCGTTCGCCTGCAGCAGCTTGCCGATCGCCCCCTTGCGGCGCGCGCCGGTGAACGCGCCCTCCTCGTAGCCGAACAGCTCGGACTCGATCAGCGTCTCCGGAATCGACGCGCAGTTGACCGCGACGAACGGCGCGTCGCGGCGCGGCGAGTCGTTGTGGATCGCCTGCGCGAGCAGTTCCTTGCCGGTGCCGGTCTCGCCGGTGATCAGGATCGGGATGTCCTTGCCGATCACCTTGCGTACCTTCGCGATCACGCTGGCGACCTGCGCATCGCCGGTGTCGAGATAGTTGAGCCGCGACAGGCCGGCCGACGTGCCCGCCGCCGGCGCGGGCACCGCGTTCGCGCGCGCGCCCGGCGCCCCCGCGTCGTGGACGTCCGTCGGCCGGCTGCCTTCGGCGAGCGTCGCGCGGCGAAAGTGCACGCGCGCGCAGACCACCGCGCCGTTGCCGAGATTGAGCATCAGGTGCCGGTCGGTGCTCGCGCGCATGCGGTCGATCAGCTGGGCGCTGGTGACGTCGAACAGCGACGACAGCGTGTGCGCGCGCAGCGCGGCGAGCGGCATGCCGAGCTGGAACTGCGCGCTGCGATTGGCCGACAGGAAGCGGCCATCGGCGGTGAACGCGACGATCCCCTCCATCAGCGTGCCGAGAAATTCGGGGCGGCCATGGAACGACACCTGCAGCGTTTCCTGAAACGTCGTCGTAAACAGATGATTCTCGATCATCTGCACCGACATCTTCGCGAGCGCCATCGTGTGCTGGTGATAGCTGCGGTGGTCGCCCGTCACGTCGAGCACGCCGATCGCGTCGCCGTACGGATCGAGGATCGGCACGCTCGAACAGGTCAGGAAGCGGTTCGCGGCCAGGAAGTGCTGGTCGCCATGGACGACCATCGGGCACAGCTCGGCCAGCGCCGTGCCGATCGCGTTGGTGCCTTGCCGGTTTTCCGCCCAGTTCGCGCCGGGGCGCAGCGCGACCTTCTCCGCGCGGCGCAGGAAATCGTCGTCGCCGATCGAATGCAGGATCAGCCCTTCCGCATCGGTCAGCACGATCATGCTCTGCGTGTTGACGATCTGCTCGTGCAGCGTCTCCATCACCGGCATCGCGTGCACGCACAGCACCCGGCTCTGCTCGCGCTTGAGCACCAGCGCCGCGTTCGACAGCACGTCGTAGTCGGGCCGTGCCGATACCTGCAGGCCGAACGTCTCCGAGCGCTCATGGGCCTTCTGGATCGACGGCGCGGGCCAGCCGGCGGGATGCGCGGCCCGTGACCCGGCCGCCTGCTCTACGTCATCGCGCATTGTCTCCTCCGGGGGATCCTTCCGGTCAACTGCCGGACTCTTTGCCGTCACTGCAAGCAAGCATCGGGCCACGCTGGCGCCACGCAACGAAACTGAAAGGACGATGTAATGAATCGACCGGGCATAGCGACGGCGTGTCGCGTCAGGCGACGGCCTGCCTTCGTGATACCGTGATTTCCCGACGCGTGACTACCCGTGCGAATCCGGATCTTCGCGGCTGGCGCGTTTCTGGCGCGCTTCTCGCTTGGTCGCAGGGCAGGCCCGGCCACCGTCCGGCCGCCGAAAGTTCTCCCTTCCGAACCCTATCGACAGACATGACGCGTCGCCCGACTCGATCCACGCCATCGCCTGCGCCGCGGGCCTTGCCCGATACGCCAGCGTCACCGGCCACGCCCGTGCACCGCCGCCTGCACCGCGACGCGCAGTCGATCGCCTTCGCCGTGGCCGGCGCCGCGCAGGGCCATCCGGTCGTCGTGCTGCACGGCGGGCCCGGCAGCGGCAGCCAGCCCGGCATCCTGCGGCTGTTCGACCTCACCCGCGTGCGCGTCGTGCTCGTCGATCAGCGCGGCGCGGGCGCGTCGGGGCCGCGCGGCGGCACGCGCCACAACGACACCGCGCGGCTGATCGCGGATCTGGAGGCGGTGCGCGAGCAGCTCGGCATCGCCCGCTGGGGCGTCGTCGGCGGCTCGTGGGGCGCCGCGCTCGCGCTCGCGTATGCGGGCACGCATCCGGCGCGGGTGACGGGCGTCGTGCTGCGCGGGCTGTTCCTGACGTCGCCACGCGAAGTCCGCGGGCTCTTCATGACGTCCCGCACGCGTGCGCCGCGCGAATGGCGACGTCTGCATGCAGCAGCCGGCGGCGGCCGGCCCGATCACCTGCTGTCGCGCTGCGCTGCCGGGCTGCGCCCCGGCGCGAACACAGCCCGCCAGCGCGCAGTGGCGCTCGCGTGGCACGCATACGAAAGCGCGATCCTCGCGTCAGTGCGAACGCGCCGCTCGCCCGCCCGCACGATCCGTTCGAACCAGACCGTCGGCCGTCTGATCGACAAATATCGGGTCCAGGCGCACTACCTGCAACACGACTGCTGGCTCGGCGAGCGCCGCGTGCTCGCGCTCGCGCGACGGGCCGCACAGGCCAGCGTGCCGCTGTTCGCCGCGCACGGGATGCACGATCCCGTTTGCCCGGTCGGCAACGTCGAACGCCTCGCGCGGGCCGTACCCGAAGCGGAAATCGAACGCGTGCAGGCCGGACATCTGGCAAGCGACCCGGCATTGGCGCGCAGCGTCGCGCGCGCCGTCAATGCGATGTTCGCGACGGTGCAGCTCACGTAACGGCCCCGCACTCGCTCGTGTCATGACGCGACGACACATGCAAGCGCGCCACACACGGCCACGCGCCGCTCAATCCCACGCGTAGCGCACGCCGACCCACGCGCCGCGCGGCGCACCCGGCCCGACGAACTGTTCGTTCACCGGACGGGCGCCGTCGAATGTATGGTTCGGCCCGTTGAAAAAATTCTGGCCGAGTGCGCCGAAGCTCGCGTAGCGCTTGTCGAGCAGGTTCGTCACGCTCGCGAACACCTCGAACCGCTTCGTGATCCGGTAACGCATGTCGAGATCGACCAGCACATAGCCCGCGATCCGGCCGTTCACGTCCCCGTTGTTCTCGTCGCCGCGTGCATACACGCCGCTGCGCCAGGTCACGTTCGCGCCGATGTCCCACGCGGGCGTCGCCGCGTAGTCGAGCCGCAGTTTCACCGTATGCGCGGGAATGCCGGGGATGCGGTCGCCCGGCTTGACCGTCACGTTGCCGTTCGCGTCGGCCGCCGAATTCGCCGGGCTGTGTTCGGTCCACGACGATCGGTAGGTCGCGTCGACATAGCTGTACGACAGCCCGACACCGAGCGGCCCGACCCGCGTGCGGCCGGCGAGCTCGATCCCCTGCCGCCGCGTATCGCCGACGTTGCGGAAGTAGCCCTGTGCGCTGGCCGGGCTGCTGATGAACTGGATGTCGTCGGTCAGCGTCGTGCGATAGGCGGCGGCGCTCCAGGTCGTCGCCGCGCCGATGCGGCCGCGCATGCCGGCCTCGAACGTCTTCGAGATCACCGGCTTGAGCGCCGGGTCGGCGATGAAGTCGTTCGGCAGCGAACACGGCGCGGCCGGGTCCGCGCACGCGAGCTCGATCGCGGTCGGCGAGCGCATGCCTTCGTTGTACGTCGCATAAGCGGTGAAGCCCGGGACCGGGTTCCAGTTGAGCCCGACGGCCGGGTTGAAGCGCGAAAACACATGGCTGCCGTCGAGCAGCGGCTGCACGCCGCTCTCGTCGCCGATCTGCGCTTTCGACCAGTCGTAGCGGCCCGACAGCGTCAGCGTCCAGTGCGGCGTCAGCGACAGCGCATCGCTCAGGTACACGCCGACGTTCGCGTTGCGCGTCTTCGCGCTGGTCTGCGGAACGAAATCGCCGATGCCGATCGCCGCGCGCGCATCGGTAAACGATGCGTCCTGCGACGACGCGACGTAGCTCGAATTCGCGACATCGGCCGAGACGCCCGCGACCAGCCGGTTCGCCATCCCGCCCAGCTTGCCGAGCAGCGTGAGCTGCACGCTACCGCCGTAGCTGTCGGTGACGATCGTCGATTGCGCATTGCTGCCCTGCACCGTGTCGACCGTGCCGTCCTCGTCCACCGATCCGTAATCCGTATTGTTGTTGCTGCTCGTGTTCGCGTTGCGCAGGTGCCGGTAGTACGCGTTGCCGCTCAGCTCGACGTGTTCGCCGAAAAAGCGCTCGCCCGACAGCGTCAGGTAGCCCGCGCTGTTGCGGTTCCGGTCCGGATACGTGTACGCCTGCTTCCGGTTGTCGAGGAACGAGCGCGGGATCGTCTGGGTGCCGGACAGCGTGTTGTCCGCGCCGCCCGCGGCAATCGACAGCGTCGTGTCCGCATCGGTGTAGCGCAGCTTGCCGAACGCCTGCCGCACGCGGCTCGCGTTATGGTCGGCCCAGCCGCCGTCGTTCGCGACGTTCGCGGTCGCGTAGTAGTCGAGGTTCGAGCCGACCGTGCCGCCCTGCTCGACGCTGGCGGTCTTGCGGCCCCATGAGCCGCCCGACACCTCCGCTTCGCCGCCCGGGTTCGACCTGCCGTTCTTCGTCGTGATCGCGAGCGCACCGCCGAGCGTGTTGAGCCCGTACACCGGGTTGGAGCCCGGAATCAGCTGCACGCGGTCGATCGCCTGCGTGGGCAGGATGTCCCAGTTCACGACGTCGCCGAACGGCTCGTTCACGCGCACGCCGTCGACGAACACCGACAACCCCTGCGGCGTGCCGAGCAGCGGCGACGCGGTGAAGCCGCGATAGTTGACGTCCGCCTGATACGGGTTGCCCTGCGCGTCCGAGATCGTCACGCTCGGCAGGTTCGCGGCGAAGAAATCGGTGAGCGTCGCGCGGTGCTGCGCGTCGAGCTCCGCCGCACGCACCGTCTGCACGTTCGCCGGCACTTTCGACAGCGGCGTGCCGATCCCGGGCAGCGGCGTCGTGCCGACGACGACCACCGCGGGCAGCACGATGGCCGGCGGCTCGGCCGGCGCGATCGCGCCGCCGTCGGGCTGCTGCTGCGCACGCACGCTGCCGGGCGGCAGGCCGAACAGCGCCAACGTGCCAACGGTCACGCCAACGCATCGCGCACGCCGGCCACGCCGCATCGCGCCGTACCATCCGGCGGCCTTTGGTCTCCTGATCATTCCGTTGTCTCCGCACTTGTATTCCGCCGGGCCGTGCGATGCACCGCGCGGCGACGGGTTGTCGCAACACCGGCGTGCGAGAACCGTGCCAGCGCCGCGAGCACGAGCAGCGCGCGCTGCGCCGCACATCGCTTCGGAACGGCACGCGTGCGATCGATTCGCCGCTGTCCCGCGGACTGCACCACCTGTCATGTTTGGCAACACTTCGCGCGCGCCGGTGTACCTGAATGCAACACCTGCGTCGACGTCATGACGCGCACCGTCGCTCGGCGCATCACCCGCGATGCGTCCGCGTGCCGCGCCGCACCGGCTTCCGGCCGCGATGGCATGCGACTTGCGTAACGGGCAGTGCACTCGGCCCGGAAACCCCAACCGTGCCGGCGCGACGCAACGTTCGCGGCGGTGCGACCACAATGACCCAGGAGACAACCATGAAGAAACTCTCGGCTTCAGCGAGCCGGCTGGCGACGATCGGCATCGCGGTGGCGGCCGCCGTCGCGCTGAGCCCCGGCCTCGTCGAAGCGGCCGCGGATTACCCGGCCGTGACCTACCAGCGCCTGACCGATGCACACGGCGACCCGGGCTGGCTGACCTACTACCGCACCTACGACGGCCGCTCGCATTCGCCGCTCAAGCAGATCGACACGTCGAACGCGAAGGATCTCAAGCAGGTGTGGGCGTACAAGTTCCCCGCCGATCTGAAGCAGGGCTTCGAGGCCACGCCGATCGTCAACGGCAACTACCTGTTCGTGACGACGCCGAAGGACAACGTCTACGCGTTCGATGCGAAGACCGGCAAGCAGCTGTGGAAATACGAGCCGAAGCTCGGCGCGGCCTCGTTCAAGACCGCGTGCTGCGACGTCGTCAACCGCGGCGTCGCGCTGTACGGCAAGAACGTCTACATCGCGATGCTGAACGGCGAAATCGCGGCGCTCGACGCGCAGACCGGCACGCTCGTGTGGAAGAAGCAGATGTTCGAGCCGGGCCTCGGCTACGCGTTTTCGCTCGCGCCGCTCGCGATCGACGGCGCGATCGTCGTCGGCACGTCCGGCGGCGAATACGGCATTCGCGGCTACATCGCCGCGCTGAATCCGGAGGACGGCTCGCAGGTCTGGAAACGCTACACGATCCCGGCCGCCGGCGAAAAGGGCGCGGAAACCTGGCCCGACGGCATGCAGAGTCATGGCGGCGGCGCCGCGTGGCTCACCGGCACCTACGACGCCGCATCGCGCACGCTGTACTGGGGGGTCGGCAACCCCGGCCCGTGGCTCGCCGCGCTGCGCCCCGGCGACAACCTGTATTCCGACTCGCTGCTCGCGCTCGATGCGAAGAGCGGCAACCTGAAGTGGCACTACCAGTACACGAACAACGACACGTGGGACTACGACGGCGTGAACGCGGCCGTCCTCGCGGACATCAAGTACAAGGGCAAGGACTACGACGCGATCATCCACGCCGACCGCAACGGCTTCTTCCACGCGATCGACCGCACGACCGGCAAGCTGATCTACGCGACGCCGTTCGTGAAGGCGCTGTCGGTCACCGGCTATACGGAGGACGGCAAGCCGATCCAGGACGCATCGAAGTTCCCGAAGGCCGGCACGACGATCGAGACGTGTCCGAGCTTCCTCGGCGGCAAGAACTGGTGGTCGATCTCGTACGACCAGGAACGCAACATCGCGGTCGTGCCGGCGCTGCATGCGTGCATGAGCCTGACCGGCAAGTCGGTCAGCTACATGGAAGGCCTGCCGTATCTCGGCGAAGGCTTCGAGATCAAGCCCGAACCGGGCAGCGAAGGCTACGGCGAACTGACGGCCATCGACGTGAACACCGGCAAGAAGCTGTGGAGCCACTGGTCGAAGAAGCCGTGGAACGGCGGCGTCGCGACCACCGCGAGCGGCCTCGCGTTCAGCGGCTCGCTCGACGGCCACCTGTACGCATTCGACACGGCGACCGGCAAGGTGCTGTGGGAAAGCCCGCAACTGGCGAGCGGCATCATCTCGCAGCCGTCGGTGTATGAAGTCGACGGCAAGGAGTATGTCGCGGTGCTCGCCGGCTACGGCGGCGCGAACCCGATCTGGGGCGGCCCGATGGCCGACATCGCGAAGGACGTTCCGCGCGGCGGCACGCTCTACGTGTTCGCGCTCAACTGACCCGGCGCCACACCCGAGTCGCGCCCGCATGCGCCCGATGCGGGCGCGACGCCCCACCCGCTTCAACCGGACACCGACCATGAATACTCGCCTCACTTCCGTTACCGTCGCCAGTCTGCTCGCCGTGGGCGTGGCGCTGACACCGGCAACCGCATCGGCCGGCGTGCGCATCTGCACGCTGCCCGGCAGCCCCACCACGGCGCTCGACCGCGCCGTCGCGCGCGAAGTGTTCCGCACCGCGGGCATCGCCGCGACCTTCAACACACGCGGCGTCGACGACAACGGCGACGACGACGGCATCTCCGCCAGCGAGCTGACGAAATCGCTCGAACGCGACTGCGACGTGATCGCCGGCTTCCCGCGCTCCGCGATCGCCGATGCGTCGGGATCGAAGATGACATTCTCGCAAGGCTATCTGCGCTCCGGCTACGTCAGCGTGTCGCTGCGCGATGCGCCCGCGCCGTCCGGCGCGAAGGAAACGATCGCGGCCACCTACGGCAGCCCGTCGCAACTGATCGCCGCGCAGCAGACGAACGCGCGCTTCGATCTCGAGAACACGAGCGAGAAAACGATCGGCGCGCTCGCCGCGGGCCGTGCGCAGCGCGCGATCGTCTGGTATCCGAGCGTCGTCGCATACGAGCGTGCGCACCCGAAACAACGGTTCCAGGTGGCGGCGACGTCGTCGCCGTACTCCGACTGGCAACTGTCGTTCGCGTTCGGGCCGGGCAAGGACGCGCTGCAACAGCGCATCGACGCCACGCTGTCGCAACTGAGCGGCAACGGCCGCCTCGCGTCGCTCACGCGCGGCTGGACGCTACCCGATGGCATCGCGCAAGCCGCCGCCACGCGCGTGCCCGGCCGGTTTCTCGACGGCGCGAACGCGTCCGCGCAGCGGCCCGGCTTCATCAAGGTGTCGACGAGCGAAGGCGGCGGCGTCCCGTCGTTCGACCAGGCTCAGGTGCAGCACGGCAAGAAGCTCTACGGCGATGCGTGCGCGAAATGCCACGGCGACCAGCTCGAGGGCAATACCGCGCCCGCACTGAGCGGGGAATCGTTCGCGCCCGAAGGCAAGTCGCACATCACGGTCGGCGGCATCTTCCTGTACATGTCGAGCAACATGCCGGCCGATCGCCCGGGCAAGATGTCCGCGCAGGAATACGAGGATCTGATGGCGTTCCTGCTTTACTCGAACGGCTACGACGCGTCGAAGAACAAGCTGACCGCCGAGATCGCGAATGCGTCGAAGGCGCCGCTGATCGCCGGGCCGCGCAAGTAACCGCTCCACCCTCTTTCGTTTCGATCGACCGCCGTGCCGGGCAGCTTGCCCGGCGCGCGGGCCGGGCTTTTTCCGTTCATTTCATTCAGGACCGCATCATGATCTCCCGTCATCGCAGAACCTTCTTCGTGCAGGCCGCCGGCCTGTGCGCCGCGCTCGCGGCCGGCACGCGCGCATTCGCCGCCGCACCGCCCGTCGACGAAAATGACGCGGCGGCGAAGACGCTCGGCTACCGCGCCAAGGCGACGACCGTCGACGCCGGCAAGTTCCCGAAGTACCAGGCCGGCCAGACGTGCTCGAACTGCCGCTTCTACAAGGCCGCCGCGGGCGAATCCTCCGGCACGTGCCCGATGTTCGCGGGCAAGACGGTTGCCGCGGAAGGCTGGTGCAACGTCTATGCCAAGCTCGCTTGACGCCGGGCCCGCTCGCGAACGCGACGGCGCGCCGTCGCCGTGTCGCGCCCCCGCCGACCGCGCCGCGCATCTGCATGCGCTGATCGCGCTGGGCATCGATCGCGGCTACGTGACGCACGGTGAAATCGCCGATGCGCTGCCCGACGACGCGACCGACGGCGCGGATGTGGACGCCGCCGCCTCGATGCTGCGCGAGCTCGGCATCGACGTGCGCGAGCATGCCGGCGCGCACACCGCATGGACGCTCGACCGTCATTTCGCGCAAGTGACGGAAGTCGCGTCGCCGCTCGCCGACGCATCGACGCCGCTCGCGGCCGACGATCTGCTCGCGGGCCGCACCAACGATCCGATCCGGCTCTATCTGCGGGAAATGAGCGCGACGCCGCTGCTCGAACGCGACGAAGAGATCGCGCTCGCGCTGCGTCTGGAAAGCGGCCGCGCGGCGTGTATCGACGCGTTGAGCCGCGATCCGGCGGCACTCGCCGCCGTCGCGGCGCTCGCGGACGACATCCGTGCCGGCAAGGTCGCGGCATCTGTTTACGTGACGGGGTTCGCCGGCGATGCCGAATCGCCTGCAAGTGCGCCGGCGACGTTGCCCGACGATCCGGCCACCGAATCATCGGCGCCCAACGACGACGCCGATCTTTCCCTCGACAGCCCGGCGTGGCGCGATACGGTCGTCGACGCGCTCGAACGTGTCGGTGCGCTGGCGCCCGCGATGCAGCGTGCATTGCATGCCGACGGTTTCGCGTCGGCCGCTTACCGGACGCTGCTGCGCGAGGCGACCGCGTCGACCGGCCGCATCCGCTTCACCTCGCGCGCGATCGAACGGATCGGGCAAGCGAACGGCGAGCGTGCAACTCGGGCGCGCACGTTCGAACAACGACTCGTCGATACGCTGGCCGCCGCGGGCATACGTGCCGAATCCGCGCACCACGACCTCTTCACGCCGTGCGACGACGTACGCGCATGGCTACACGCCTGCCGCGCCGCGCATCCCGATTGCGCCGCCGCGCTCGCCCGCCACGCGCCGGCGCTGATCGACGCGCGCGGCGCGCTCGCCCGCCTCGCCGGCCAGTCTGCGCTGCCGCTCGACATCGCGATCGCGCTCGATGCGCGGCTCGCGCGTATCGAGCGGGCGATGCAGCCCGCGAGAACGAAGCTGTTCCAGAGCAATCTGCGGCTCGTCGTGTCGGTCGCCAAACGCTATGCCGATCGCGGCTTGCCGTTCTCCGATCTGATCCAGGAAGGCAATATCGGCCTGATGAAGGCCGTCGATCGCTACGATCACCGGCGCGGCTTCAAATTCTCGACGTATGCGACATGGTGGATCCGCCAGGCGATCACGCATGCGCTCGCCGATCTGGGCCGCACGATACGCGTGCCCGCGCATACGGTCGATACGCTGAACAAACTGTCGCGGCTCGCACGACTCCACCGGCAACGCACCGGCGACGTCGCCGACGCGCGGGCGCTCTCCACGCAGATGCGGCTGCCGGTCGACAAGGTGCGCGAGCTGATGAGCATCGTGCGCGAGCCGATCTCTGCCGACCTGCCGGTTTCGCCCGATCACGACCTCACACTGTGCGACGTCACGATCGACCCCGACGCGCCGACGCCGGAAGAAGCCGCGAGCGCCGGTCAGTTGCGTGCGGCGGTTGCCGAGCTGATCGACAGCCTCCCGGTACGCGAGGCGTGGATTCTTCGCCTGAGGTACGGCATCGATGTCGACAACGAATATTCGCTGCGCGAGATCGGCCGGCAACTGAACCTGTCGGCCGAGCGCGTTCGTCAGCTCGAGGTATCGGCGCTCGAACGCATCCGGCAATTCAGGCACGCACCGGCGCTTCGCTCGTTGCTCGCCTGACGCGGCGGTGCCGCGCGACCACCTGCCGGCTCGCCCCAACTGCTCAGGACTGCAACACGATCTGCTGCATTTCTGAACGCCACACGGCATCGCGCGACCGTCCGCGATACAGCACGACCAATCAGGTCGAGCACCACACGCCCGGCCGTCGCGACTTTCGCCGCCAGCGCATACCGCTCGCGCAACTGGCATGCATGTTGCATTTTCCCGAGCGCCGTCAGGAATCACATGAACGCATGGAGACACGCTTGTCCAAGATCGAATCGGTTCTTCACGAAACCCGTCAGTTCGCGCCGCCCGCGGCGCTCGAGAAGACGGCGACCATTTCCGGCATGCCGGCCTACCGCGCGCTCGTCGCCGAGGCCGAGCAGGATTACGAAGGCTTCTGGGCGCGTCTCGCGCGCGAAGGCCTCACGTGGCACAAGCCGTTCACCAAGGTGCTCGACGAGCGCAACGCGCCGTTCTACACATGGTTCGACGACGGCGAGCTGAACGCGTCGTACAACTGCCTCGACCGCCACGTCGAAGCCGGCAACGGCGAGCGCGTCGCGGTGATCTTCGAGGCCGACGACGGCACCGTCACCCGCGTCACCTATGTCGATCTCCTCGCACGCGTGTCGCGCTTCGCCAATGCGCTGAAGAAACGCGGCATCGGCAAGGGCGATCGCGTCGTCATCTACATTCCGATGTCGATCGAAGGCATCGTCGCGATGCAGGCCTGCGCGCGTATCGGCGCGACGCACTCGGTCGTGTTCGGCGGCTTCTCCGCGAAATCGCTGAACGAGCGGCTCGTCGACGTCGGCGCGGTCGCGCTGATCACCGCCGACGAACAGGCGCGCGGCGGCAAGACGCTGCCGCTCAAGAGCATCGCCGACGAGGCGATCGCGCTGGGCGGCTGCGAAGCGGTCAAGAGCGTGATCGTCTATCGCCGCACCGGCGGCAAGATCGACTGGCATGCGGAGCGCGACCTGTGGATGCATGAGCTGACCGACGGCGAATCCGACCGCTGCGAGCCGACCTGGGTCGGCGCCGAGCATCCGCTGTTCATCCTGTATACGTCGGGCTCGACCGGCAAGCCGAAGGGCGTGCAGCACAGCACGGGCGGCTACCTGCTGTGGGCCGCGCAGACGATGAAGTGGACCTTCGACTGGAAACCCGACGACGTGTTCTGGTGCACGGCCGACATCGGCTGGGTCACGGGCCACACGTACATCACCTACGGCCCGCTCGCGTGCGGCGGCACGCAGGTCGTGTTCGAGGGCGTGCCGACGTATCCGGACGCCGGCCGCTTCTGGAAGATGATCGGCGATCACAAGGTCACCGTGTTCTACACCGCGCCGACCGCGATCCGGTCGCTGATCAAGGCGGCCGAAGCCGACGACAAGGTCCATCCGAAGAGCTATGACCTGTCGAGCCTGCGCATCATCGGCACGGTCGGCGAGCCGATCAATCCGGAAGCGTGGATGTGGTACCACAAGCACGTCGGCCACGAGCGCTGCCCGATCGTCGATACGTGGTGGCAGACCGAAACCGGCGGCCACATGATCACGCCGCTGCCGGGCGCGACGCCGACCGTGCCGGGCTCGTGCACACTGCCGCTGCCGGGCATCACGGCGGCGGTGGTCGACGAGACGGGGCAGGACGTGCCGAACGGGCAAGGCGGCATTCTGGTCGTCAAGCGCCCGTGGCCCGCGATGATCCGCACGATCTGGGGTGACCCGGAGCGCTTCAAGAAGAGCTATTACCCGGAAGAACTCGGCGGCACGCTCTATCTGGCCGGCGACGGCACCGTGCGAGACAAGGAGACCGGCTACTTCACGATCATGGGCCGGATCGACGACGTGCTGAACGTGTCGGGCCACCGGCTCGGGACGATGGAGATCGAGTCGGCGCTGGTGTCGCATGAGTTGGTGGCCGAGGCGGCGGTAGTGGGCCGTCCGGACGACACGACCGGTGAAGCGGTCGTGGCGTTCGTCGTGCTGAAGCGCTCGCGTCCGGAAGGCGAAGAAGCGGCGGCGCTCGCGAAGACGCTGCGCGACTGGGTCGGCAAGCAGATCGGGCCGATCGCGAAGCCGAAGGACATCCGCTTCGGCGACAACCTGCCGAAGACGCGCTCGGGCAAGATCATGCGGCGCCTGTTGCGCTCGCTCGCGAAGGGCGAGGCGATCACGCAGGATACGTCCACGCTCGAGAATCCGGCCATCCTCGAGCAGTTGAACCGCTCGATGTAACGCCGCCCGCCACGGCGGGCGGACCGCTTCACCACGGCGCCGCAGCACGGCCGCCTGCCCGCCTCTCACACCGGGCGCGCAGCCGCGTTGCAGCGCCGCCGACAAGCATCGCCGTGCGGTCCCCGACGGCACGGCATGCAGGCGGCTCGTAACGCTTCCGCCATTGCATTGTTAATTAGTCGTACGTATTACAACACTCACAAAACGGAGACAGACGATGAAGAGCAGGACATGGACGATGTGCGCGGCGCTGCTCGGCGCGGCCGCCAGCACGAGCAGCTTCGCGCAGAGCAGCGTCACGCTGTACGGCGATCTCGACGCCGCATTGCTCTATACGAACCGATCGCTCGATTCGGCCACCGGCGGCAACGCCGGACGCCAGTTCGCGCTAACGGACACGGGCATGACGCCGACCAACTTCGGCATCACGGGCACCGAGAATCTCGGCGGCGGGCTGCACGCGAGATTCAAGCTGGAAAGCGGCTTCAACATCACGGACGGCGCGTTCGGCCATTCGAACGGCAACTTCTTCGGCCGCCAGGCGTGGGTCGGGATCGACGGCGGCTTCGGCGAAACGAAGGTCGGCCTGCAGTTCTCGCCGTTCGTGCTGGCGATCCTCGGATCGGACCCGCGCAACGTCTCGCACTTCGGCGCCGCGCTGGTGCCGTATGTGGACAACGTGCTCGTCACCGGCCTCTTCAACCCGAACGCGATTTCGTATACGAGCCCGACGATCGCCGGACTGACGGCCAGCGCGATGTTCGGCTTCGGCGGCAAGGCCGGCGACTTCCAGGCGGGGCGCCAGTATTCCGGCAGCCTCACCTATACGAACGGCGGTTTCATGCTCAACGCGGCGCTCTACGACGGCAACGGCGGCACGTCGCCGACGCCGGTTGCGAGCACGGTCGCGTTCGTCGGCCGCACGATCGGCGCCGGCTACACGTTCGGGCCGGTGACCGGCAAGGCATCGTTCACGAGCTACAAGGTCGCCGGCTCGTTCAGCAACAACGTGTATAGCGCCGGCCTCGACTATCGCGTCACGCCGGCCCTCGACCTGAACACCGGCGCGTGGTACACGACCGACCGCAACGATTCGCACAATCATTCGCTGCTGGCCGCGATCGGCGCCGACTACAGCCTGTCGAAGCGAACCGGGCTGTATGCGCAGGTCGGCGTGGTCAACAACCACGGCGCGATGAATACCGGCCTCGGCATCACCGGCGGCGCGCTGTACGGGTTGCCGGGCACGACGGTCGGCGTCAATGCCGGCATCCACCACGTGTTCTGACGCAGCGCCTACGGACGGGCGGCCGCGACAGGCCGCCCGTCCGGCTCCGCATCGCCGCGCAGCCGCCCCGGAAACGTCGCGCAAACGTGGTGCGAACGCGCCCTTGCCCGGCGCCGCTCCGGCCCTCCGGCATGCCGATCTCGATGTTTACCCGACCTCAAGTCCGCGGCCGTGCGGCCGTCAAGTCAGGAACGCACACCCAACATCCGCCGGGAACCCGGCGCGCGTGCCCTCAAGGAGACCCACCAACGTGAACTTCTTCGGAATCGGCCGCGGCCGCCGTTCGTCGCGCGCGCTCGTCGGCGACATCGCCGAGCAGGCCGGCAAGCTCGGCATCGAGATCTGCGACGTGTCGGGCCACGTCGAGGAAGTCGCGGCCCGCGTCGCCCGGCAGGCGGAGGTGTGCCACACGCTGCGCGAATCGGCCGCCCTCACGCTGCGCGGCAACCACCGGATCGCCGAGGCCGCGCAGCAGGTGCGCGACGTCAGCGCCAATGCGTCGAATGCGGTGCAGCAGTCGCAGCAGACGATCGAGGCATCGCTCGCCGACATTCACGGCCTCGTCGAGGGCGTCACCACGATCAGCGACCAGATGGGCGCGCTGCGCGATGCGCTCGACCACGTGCGGACCGTCTCCGAGGAGATCTCCGTCATCGCGCGCCAGACCCACCTGCTCGCGCTGAACGCCGCGATCGAGGCCGCGCGCGCCGGCGAGTCGGGTCGCAGCTTCGCGGTCGTCGCGGCCGAGGTCAAGAACCTGTCCGCGAAAACCGGGCAGGCAACGGCCCAGATCGAGACGACGCTGGCACGGCTCGCGGAGCAGACCGAGCACCTGCTCGCGGAAGGCACCGACAACGCCGCCCGCGCGCATCGCGTGCGCGAGGGCACGCGCACGATCGGCGAGGTCGTGCACGCGACCGGCCACGCGATCACCGAGCTGGCCGGCGAGGCCGAACAGATCGCATCGCTGACGGACGAGATCGAAGCGCAGTGCCACCGTCTCGACGAGCAGGTGGGCGAGATGGCGTCCGGCGTCGAGAACTCGGCCGACAATTTCTCGCAGGCCAAGGACCGGCTCGGCAATCTGCTCTCCGTCTCCGAGACGCTGATCGAGCTCACCGCCGCGACCGGCATCGAATCGCCCGACACGCGCCTGATCGACACCGCGCGAAGCACGGCCGCCGCAATCAGCAAACTCTTCGAGGACGCGGTCGGACGCGGCGACATCACGCTCGACGCGCTCTTCGACACGCACTACGAACCGATTCCCGGCACCGACCCGCAGCAGTTCATGACGCGCTTCACGGCGTTTACCGATCGCGTGCTGCCCGCCATCCAGGAGCCGGTGCTCGACGTCGACGCACGCGTCGTCTATTGCGCGAGCTTCGACCGGCAGTGCTACCTGCCGACCCACAACCGCAAGTTCTCGCTGCCTCAGCGCTCGGACGCCGCGTGGAATGCGGCAAATTGCCGGAACCGCCGGATCTACACGGACCGGACGGCGCGCATGTCCGTGGCGCATGACAAGCCGTTCCTGTTGCAGACCTATCGGCGCGACATGGGCAACGGCCAGTTCGCGCTGATGAAGGACGTGTCCGCGCCGATCGTCGTCGGCGGACGGCCATGGGGTGTGCTGCGGATCGGCTACAGCGTTTGAACCGGCGCGCGCGGGCCGCGCGCCTTACTGCTCCAGCCCCACACCCAGCGGGCGCTGGTCGCTGCGGCCGTGATCGTCGACCACCCGCACCGTATAGCTCCCGGCCGTGCGCGGCTGCCAGAACAGCGCGTCGCCCGGCGCGCTGCGGCCGACGTACGCGTCGTTGACGAACCAGTACAGCGCATGCGCGCTCGCATCGGCGGTCGCGTTGAACGCGATGCGCGTTTCGTCGGTGGTCTTCACGCGCATCGCATACGTACTGCCGCGCAGCGGCGACGTGATGCGCGGCGGATCGCCTTCGACCTGCCCCGCATCGCGACACGCCGCATTCTGCGGCGGCCGCCGGCGCGGAATGCCGGCCTGCGCGAACACCTGCTGCAAGTCCGACGGCCAGAACTCGAAGACTTCCGTATGCGTGCGCTTGCCGTCGTACGGCGGGCACGCGGCCCTCCCCGTCGCGTCGTCGATCACGACGGGCCGATGCACGGTGCTCACGCGGATCGGCGACGTGCCCGGAATGAACCACGTCCAGCCCTGCTGCGGACACCATTCGTTCGGCAGGTCGCCGCTCGCGAGGCAGACCCGCACGCGCTTCAGGTTCGGCGGCAGCGCACGCGGCGGCTCGACGAGCGTACGTTCCGCATTCATCGCATCGACGACCTGAAAGAACAGCGGCGCGGCCGCATCGACGCCGACGAACGCGGTATTGGTCGAATTGTCGAAGTTGCCGACCCACACGACCAGCACGTACGGGCCGAACACGCCGGCCGTCCACGCATCGCGGAACGACCATGACGTGCCGGTCTTCCAGTACACGGGCACGCTCGACGGCTGCGCGCCGCTCGTCTCGTCGGGGCGCAGGTGCTGGCGCAGCATGTCCATCGTCATGTAGCTCGCTTCGGCGCTCAGCAGGCGCCGGCCGGGCAGCGCCGGTTCGTCCGCGCGCAGCCGCAGCGGCCGGAACTCGCCGCGATTCGCGAGCATCGCGTAGAGCGCCGCGAGATCCTGCATCGTCACTTCGCCGCCGCCGAGCACGAGCGCGAGCCCGTAGTGCTGCGCGCTCGCGAGCCGGCGCACGCCGGCGTCCTGCAGGAACCGGTACAGGTCCGGCGACTTGAGCTGCGACGCGACCCACACGGCCGGCACGTTGCGGCTTCGGTTCAGCGCGTCGGTCGCCGTGATCGGCCCGAGGAAATGGCCGTCGAAATTCTCCGGCGCGTAAGGGCCGAACGAAGTCGGCACGTCGCGCAGCACGGTCTGCGGATGCAGCACGCCCTGGTCGAAGCCGAGCGCGTAGATGAACGGCTTGAGCGTCGAGCCCGGCGAGCGCCGCGCGAGCGTGCCGTTCACCTGCCCGTCGATCGTCCGGTCGAAGAAGTTCGCGGAGCCGACCAGCGCCTTCACGCCCATGTCGCGCGTATCGACGAGGATGGCCGCTGCGTTGCGCACACCCCGCGTATCGTTGCGCGCGACGTAGCGTGAAATCTGCCGTTCGAGCGTGCGTTGCAGGTCGAGATCGAGCGTCGTCACAAGCCGCGCGCCACCATCGCTGCCGTCATCGCGATTGCCATCGGCCGCCGTGGCGCCCGACGTCGTGCGCCACGCGCTGCGCGCGGCGAGCGCCTGGTCGACCGCGTGCGGCGCATCGAACGGCAGAGCGGACAGCGGCCGCATCGCGAGCGGCAGCGCGAACAACGGCGCGAGCGACGCATCGCCCGGGTGCTTCGTCAGCCAGCGCGCATACAGCCGGTTGCGCGACGCGGCCAGCGCACGGTTGATCGCGTCCTGCCCGCCGCGCACGCGCCGCGCCGGGTCCTGCGGAATCACCGCGAGCGCGAGCGCTTCGGGCAGCGTCAGCGCGTCGGGCATCCGGTCGAAATAGACGACGCTCGCGGTGCCCGCGCCTTCGACGTTGCGGCCGTACGGCGCGTCGTTCAGATACGCTTCGAGAATCTGCCGCTTCGAGTAGAACAGTTCGAGCTGCACCGCGCGTGCGACCTGCTCGAGCTTGCCGGCCGGCGTGCGCGTGTTCAGCTTCCACAGCGAGCGCGCAAGCTGCATCGTCAGCGTCGAGCCGCCCTGCGGATTGCCGCCGCGCACGTAGGTGATCCATGCGCCGCGCAAGAGCCCGTACGGATTGAAACCCGGATGCCACCGGAACCAGCGGTCCTCGTGCAGCATCACGGCTTCGACGAGCTGCGGCGACATCCGGTCGAGCGGCACCCACAGCCGGTAGCGGTCGTCCTTCGCGAGCGTCAGGCGCAGCAGCCGGCCCTGCGCGTCCGTCACCGCGACGGACGACGGTTTCCAGTCGCGCAGTGGCGGATGCGGCCACAGCCGGCACGCGGCCAGCGCGCCGAACACGAGCAACGCGCCCGCGAGCCAGTTCTGCCAGCGATGCAGCCAGCGGCCGGCGCCGTGCAGCGCGCGCCGGAGCAGGGATGCGTCAGCCACGCGCGGCCGCTCCCGGCGACGTGCAACGCGAAGGAAACCGCCTCGTCATCGCGCACGCTCCACCGTCAGCGCCGTGCCGCCCGGCGCCTGCGCCTGCACGCGGCGGTCGTACATCGATTCGCCGTAGGCCGGCGGCGCAACGAAGCGGCCCGCGTTGCTCGCCTTGATCCGGTAGACGAACTCGCGCACGTCGGTCGTCGCGGTGCCGTAGATCACCACGCGATCCTCGCGGATATCCGCGAACTGCGGCTGCCACGTCGAGCCCTTCACGCCGATCGGCGAATGCCACGGCGCATCGGCCACCGGCGCCGACGCACTGCCGTCGCCGTTGCCGTCCCCCTCCTGCGTATCGGTCGCGGGCGGCGGTGCGATCACCGGATCGAAGCCGCCCGGCAGCAGGTCGACGATCGCGACGTTGCCGACGTTCGCCGAACCGGTCGCACGGATCTTCAGGTGCACGTCGATCTCCTGGCCGAGCGCGATCCGCGCGAGCGGCTTGCCGTCGGTATCCGTGTAGTCGCGCACGATCTCCAGCCCGCTCCTGATCGCCTTCGCCGACGTGCCGCGGTCGTAGCCCGACTGGCTCGCGACCCACCACGCCGGCAACGTGCTGCCGTTCACGAAGTCGACCCGCGACGCGCCGGCCACCCATGTACCCGAGCGCACGAGGTTCGCCTGGATCGACGACACGTCCTTCGGCGCGGCGCCCGTCCGCACCTCATTGATCGCGAGCTGGTCGAGCTGGCCTGCGTTCGATGCCGCGTACGCGTCGAGCGCGAGAATCGTCATCGCCGACGACAGCGTGTTGTAGCGGTTGTCGACGAGCGGCGCGGCGAGGTTGTCCATCGCGCGCGGCGACAGCTTGCGCACGCGCTCCGGGAAGTGCTTCGCGAGCAGGTACAGCACGCTCGCGTCGCGCGTCAGCGGGTCGATGTAGTAGCCGGTCGAATAGTCGCCGTCGGACGCGCGCTTGCGTTCGAGCAATGCCTGCGGGCCCGCGATCAGCGCGGCGGCTTCCTTGTCCTGCTTGAGCAACTGATACGACGCGGCGAGCCACGCGGCCGCGAGATCGTTGCGCCAGTCGTTCGGATAGGCCGCCTGCAACCGCTTCTGCACGGCCGCGAGGCTATTGGTCGTCACGTTGCCCTGGCGCGTCAGCAGGTACACCGCGTATGCGCGCTGCCGCAACAGGTCGAGCGAGCCGAGCGAATCGTTCGCGGCGAGCCGCTGCAAGTACGCATTGCCCGCGTCGAGCATGTCCTTCGGCACCGCGACGCCGCGCTCGCGCGCATCGAGCAGCACGTGCATCGCATACGCGGACACGAACGGATCGGCATCGGGCGTCGCACTCCACAGGCCGAAGCCGCCCTGCGCGTTCTGCCGGCCGCGCAGCACGCCGAGGAACTGCGCGATCGCGCTCGCGTTCGCTGCATCGACGCCGGCGCCGGCCTCGGGCGCATGCATCGCGCTCGTCAGCGCACGCACCGACAGCCATTTCGCCGCGAACATGCGTGGCACGGCCGCGCTCACCATCTGCTCGCTGCAGGCGTGCTCGAAGTTGACGAGATACGACGACAGCCCTTCGGACAGCACCAGCGGCGCGGTCGAGATACTCGCGTCGCGCGACGCGTATGCGTCGTACATCGACCGCAGGTTCGGCACGCCGGCCTTCTTGCCCGGGTCGAGCCGCGCGATGTCGAGCTGCGTGCGGAACGCCGCGGCCGGCCGCACCGACACGTCGACCCGCTGCTGCGCGCCCTTCGCGCCGTAGCGCGCGCCGAACGACAGCGCGCCCGAGCCGAGCGTATCGGTCGCCCTCACGCGGAACAGCGCGACGCCTTCGTGCTGCGGCGCGAGCGCGACGTTCTGCGTCGCAGGCCCGATCACCTGCAACTGCGGACCCGTCTTCAGCGTGACCGCGACCGGCACCGGCTGGTTGCCGACGCCCGTCAGGTTGTTCGCGACGCCGACGCTGACGTCGGCCTCGTCGCCCGGCGCGAGCGTCGTCGGCACGTTCGGCGACAGCACGAAATCGCCGCGCACCGTCGTCGCGCCTTCGAACGTGCCGACCAGATCCGGCGACACCGACACGGCCATCACGCGCAGCTTCCCGTTGAAGTAGTCGGGCACCGTGTAGCTCAGCCGCGTGTCGCCGTTCACGTCGACGATCCCCGACCAGTAGACGACCGGCTTGTCGCGCTTGCGCTTGAACGGGTTCAGCTGGCGGCCGATCGCGTCGTCGGCGTCGCCGCCGGGCGCGGCCATCGCCATCAGCTTCTCGAAGTCCGGCAGGATCAGGTCGAGGATCTGCGACGTGCCCACTTCGAGCATCCGCTTGCGGAAGAAGAACTTCAGCGGATCGCCGAGCTTGTAGCGCGCGACCTGCAGGATGCCCTCGTCGACCGCGAACACGACGACCTTCGCGGGCTTCGCCGAATGCACGGTGAAGTTGACGGTATCGCCCGGCTTCACGAGCGCCGGCGCATCGACGCTCACCGCGTTGCGGCGCGCATCGAGGTTCACCGAGAACGGCACGACGCCGTAGCTCAGCGGGCTCATGAAGATCTCGTCCGACGACGGATCGCGGATGTACTGCACGTTGATGTAGCCGTTGCCTTCGAAGCCGGCCGGCACCGTGATGTGCTGGATGGAACTCGTCGTGTCCGCATGGAACCATGCGTGCGCATACACCTTGTCGCGCTCGATCGTGATCAGACCGCTACCCGCATACGGCGCACGGATCGCGATTTCCACCTGCTCGCCCGGCTTGAAGTCGTGCTTCGCGAGGCTCACCTGAAGCTCCGCGTTGCGGTCGAGCGAACGCGTGACGTTCGCGGCGCCCGTGACCGAATACTCGATCCGGTTCACCGCCGCGCCATCCGCGCGGCGGATCACGAGCGCATAGCTGCCCGGTTTGTCGGTGCGCAGCGCGTAGTCGAGCCCGGCTGCGGGAATCGACAGCGGCCTCTCGTCGACCGGCACTTCCTTCAGCCGCGAATCGTACTTGTATGCACCGGAATCCTGCTTGGTCAGCACCGACACGTAACGCTGCTCGACGAGCTGCGCGCGCAGGTCCTTCACGTCGATCGCCTTCGCGCCGGGGTCGATCGCGACGAGCCGCACCGTGCGCGGGCTGCCGCGCTTCACGTAGCCGAGATCGTCGACCGACTTGTAGCCGACGAGCCAGTCGTTGTTCGACACGAGCGTCTGCGCGTTCGCGGCGACGTTGCGCCCGCCTTCCGCTTCGTACGCCTTCGCCTGGAAGTAGAGCTGATAGGTCGCGTCCGCGTACTTGTCGAGATCGAGATCGAACTCGGCATGGCCCTTGTCGTCGGTCGTGCCGTCCTGCAGCGTGGTCGTATAGCCCTCCTTCGCGCGGCGTGCGTCGAAGAAGTGATACCCCTGCCAGCTGCGGAACGACGGCCACACGGGGCGCAGCGTCAGCGTCGCCGCGACGCGGCGCTTCTCGGCCGGCGTGCCGAACAGGTTCTGCGCATCGACGAGGCCCTTCAGCCCCTTCGGCTTCACCCACCCTTCGACGACCTGCTGCGACAGCTTCGCGTCGACCTTCATCCGGTCGGGCAGGAATTCCTTCACCTGCACCGTCGTGCTGCCGATCGGCTCGGCGCCCGGCTGGCCGTCCTTGACGATATACAGGTTGACGGTCCATGTACCGGTCGGCGCCGTTTCGGCGGTCGTGTAGCCGAGCTCGGTGAAACCCGTCGCGTCGACGGTTACCGGCTTACGCTCGACGGTCATCCCGCGCGGGTCGACGATCTCCGCCTGCAGCGGCACGCCGGCCGGGCTGCGCGCCCAGTTGGCCGCGCGCACGATCAGGCCGATGTGGAACGGATCGCCGGGCCGGTACAGCCCGCGATCCGAGAACAGGTACGCGGACAATTGCCCCTGGCCCGTCGCGTTGCGCTCGCCGTCGACGTCGAAGCGCGAGAAGTCGAGCTGGCGGTCGCGGCCGGCCACCGGCAGGAACGACAGATCGGTGTCCTTCTTCACGACGTACAGCTGCGGACGCTTCTCGCGGTCGAGCCCCTTGAACGCGGGGAAATGCACGACGCCGTCGGCGCTGGTGGTCTGCGTGAACAGCGCCTGGCCGTTCACCGCGAGCACCGACACGGTTGCGCCCGCAACCGGGCGGCCCGTGCGGATCGACTGGATGAATACGTCCTGGCTGCCATCCAGCGCCTTCTTGACCAGCATCCCGAGATCGGTCACGACGATCAGGCGCGTGTCGCCGAGCGCGTTGTCGCCATCGTCGCCGTTGCCGCTGCTGTCGCCGGAATCGGCGTTGTCGGACTGATCCTGGCTGCCGTCATCCGATGCCGAATCGCTGCCCTTCGCGTCGTCGGCTTTCTTCTTCTCGGCCGCCGGATCGTACTTCGACAGATGCAGCAGGAACACGCCGCGCTTACCGTCCTTCAGGTACTGGCCGAGGTCGATGCCTTCGTAATGTGCACGGCCGGGATCGCCGGCCGGGAACGCACGGGTCTGCACGAAGCGCTCGACGATGTGATCCTCGCTGAACGAATACGACAGCTCGGGCCGCGCGTACGTGCCGTTGTTGAAGCTCACGAGATGCTGAATCTGGTCGGGCAGCACGCGGCCGATCTCGACCTTCATGCCCGGCAGGTTGCGCGACACGACCGACAGCCGCTTGCTACCGCTCATCGACAGCAGCGAGCCGTCGGCCATGAAGCGCAGCAGCTTCGGATAATCGGGCACCGTGAAGGCGTTCGTCACCGGCGCGCCGAGCCGGTAGCCGCCGGCCGATTTCAGGTCGCCCTCGAAGCGCACGACGACGCGCTCGCCCGGCGTCGCGTGGTACTTGAAGCTCTGCAGCGTCGCGAAGTCGTTCTCGGTCGGCACGACGTCGAGCGGCAACGGCTTCGACTGCTTCAGCACCGCGTCGCTGATGTCGGCCACGTTCCATTCGTACGGCGGATCGTCGTCCGCCTGCTCGACGCCCGGCTTGCGCTTCGGCAGCACCCACGCCTTCGCGCGTGCGGCCAGCTCGGCGCCGCGCACGCCGTCGGAGGTTTCGGCGACGAGCACCTGTTCGGGCTCGTAGCGCTCGTTGTCGACGAGCGTCGGCGCGATATTGCCGATCGACAGGCTGTACAGCCCCGGCACGCCGACCGACGCATGCAGCACGTCCGGCGTGCCGTTGCCGCCGCGCGCGCTCTTCACGCCCTTGTCGAGGTCGAGCCGCACCGCGAGCGGATCGCGCGGAATCTCGAGCGGCTGCGAGTGGACCCACGCGCTCGTCTTCATCTTGTCGTAGTTGACCGTGTAGCGCAGCGGCGACACGGTCTTGCCGTCGCGGCCGACCAGCACGAGGCCGATGCGCTTCTCGAACTCGGCCGGATCGACCGGGTAGTTGAAGCGCAACTGCAGCAGTGCCTGCTTCTCCGCCGGATTGTTGGGGTTCTGGTAGAACTGGTTGTCGCCGAGCGTCGCGGCGAACGCCGGCACGTCGAACGCGAAACGGTCGTCGTGCATCGTCACCTGCGGCGCGAACACCCGATGCACGGCGAAGCGCACCTCGACGTGCGCGCCGACCGGCCAGTCGGCCGCCGGCGTGAAACGCAGCGTCTTGTCGTCGACCCACTCCCACGCACCCTTCAGCGCCGGCGTCATCTCGACGCCGTCGCCGGCCGGCTTGCCGACCTGCTCGATCGGCGCGGCCGATTGCGAGAACGCCACTTCCAGCGGATGGACGGTGATCTTCGGCTTGTCGGCATCGTCGACCTCGTAGGTCGTGATCGCCGGCGCCTTCACGGTGAAGCCGACGGTTTCGGGCTCGGGCGGCTTCGGGCGATGCTTGAACCAGTAGCCGCCGTAACCGAGCGCGGCCGCGAGCAGCACGAGGCCGCCGGCATGCCACGGGCGGCGGCGCACGGCCGCGGCGGTGACGCCCATCCATGCGGGCGCCGTCCACGACACGTCGCCGACCAGCGGCCGCAACGCACAGCCGAGCAGCCACCAGACGAAGCCCGCCACGCGAATCGGCAGGAGCAGCAGGAAGCGCAGCAAATCCATTTTGTTATTTCCTTGTCAAGGACATGCTGCCCCAGCGGCAACCTTCCCCGAATCGTTTTGGGTCTGTGACGGCGCGGCCCGGTTGCGCCGTGAATACTTGGTATGTTCGACCGGATGCTGGGCGCCATTATCGATCAGACCCGAAACGATGGAAACAGCGGTGTGCCGGCGCGCAACGCCGGCCGACGACCGGCCGGTCGGGCGGATTTCCACGGGTTCCCGGGTCCACCGCCCGATCTCTGCACATGGCGGCGCCGCGTTCGCTAGAATGCCCGGCTCGGCAGGATCGAATCGAATTGAAAGGAAACCGCTTGAAACTCCCGTTCGAATGGCAGATCGGGCTGCGCTACGCGCGCGGCGGCCGGCGCTCGGCCGGCGACGGCTTCGTGTCGTTCATCGCCGGCGCCGCGATGGCCGGCATCGCGCTCGGCGTGGCCGCGCTGATCGTCGTGCTGTCGGTGATGAACGGCTTTCGCACCGAGGTGCGCGACCGGATGCTGTCGGTGCTCGCGCACGTGGAAATCTTCTCGCCGTCCGGCGCGATGCCCGACTGGCGGCTGACCGCGCACGAATCGTTACAGAATGCGGCGGTGCGTGCCGTCGCGCCCTATGTCGACGCACAGGCGCTGCTGACGAACGCGGGCAATGTGACGGGCGTCGCGTTGCGCGGCATCGATCCCGTGCTCGAGCCGCGCGTGTCCGAGATCGCGCGCAAGCTGAAGACCGGACGCCTCGACGCGCTCGTGCCGGGCGAGATGGGCATCGTGCTCGGCGCCGCGCTCGCCGATACGCTGCACGTGAAGATCGGCGACCGCATCACGTTCTTCGCGCCCGGCAACACCGCGCGCCTGGGCGACGCGCTGCCGCGGTTCCGCCAGTTCAACGTGGTCGGTACGTTCGAGTCGGGCCACTACCAGTACGACAGCGCGCTCGCGTACATCCATATCCGCGACGCGCAGCAACTGTCCAACGTGAACGCGCCGACCGGCATCCGGCTGCGCATCGACGATCTGCAGCGCGCACCCGAGATCGCGCTCGCGCTGTCGCGCACGCTGTCGGGCAACCTGTACCTGCGCGACTGGACGCGGCAGAACCGCACGTGGTTCGAAGCCGAGCGGCTGCAGAAACGGATGCTGTCGCTGATCCTGATGCTGATCGTCGCGGTCGCCGCGTTCAACCTCGTGTCGTCGCTCGTGATGACGGTCACGCAGAAGCAGGGCGACATCGCGATCCTGCGCACGCTCGGCGCGCCGCCCCGCTCGATCATGAAGATCTTCGCGATCCAGGGGATGACGATCGGGCTCGCCGGCACGCTGGCGGGCGTTGCGCTCGGCTGCGCGATCGCGGTGAGCATCCCGGTGGTGCTGCCGGCGGTCGAGCAGTTGCTCGGCATCCGCTTCCTGACGCCGTCCGTGTATTTCCTCAGCGCACTGCCGTCGAAGCTGTCGGCAATCGACGTGATCGAGATCGCGTCGGCCGCGTTCCTGATGTCGTGCGTCGCGACGCTGTACCCGAGCTGGCGCGCCGCGCGGGTGCGGCCGGCCGAGGCGCTGCGCGACGAATAGGTGCGAGCGGCGCGATCTGCTCGATTGGCGCGGCGTTACGCGATCTCGTGGAAGCCGACGCTGTTGCCGCCGTCCGGCGTGTAGCCGGCGAGCACGTCGAAGCCGACGTTGACGAGTTCCGTGCGCATGCCATAGGACTTGTTGCCGGACGAGTCGACGAAGATCGCCGCGCCCGACGATAGCTGGCGCGCGGCGTCCAGCAACGCGAGCGTGCCGCGCGCAGTGCCGGCCGACGGCTCGATCGTCAGCGTCGTGCCGTCCTGCGTGGTGAAGTGCCCGCCGGGCGGCACGGGCGGCGGGTTGTCCGCGACCGATTGGTTGAGCAGGCTCATGAAGTGAAAGCGCGCGTCGGCGCCCTGGCTTGCCGCCGCGCGATCGCTGTCCGTGAACGTGTCGCCGCGCACGGCCGCACCCTGCGCGGCGATATCGACGGCCTGCTCGTGAAAATCGCGCGTCGCGAGCACGAGGCCGGCGTTCGAATTCAGCGTCGACTCGATCCATGCGCGATCGCTGTCCGTCATCGTCTTCGACACGACCTTGATCCGGCCGGCGTCGGTCGCGAAGTCGAACTGCGCATCGGCCAGATCCGGGCGCTTCGCGACGATGTCCTGCAGGCTCGTCGCAAGCGCGTCGGTCACGCCGCGCAGCTTCATCGACAGGTCGCCCACCATCGACAACTGTTTCGTCATCGCCGCCTGCTGCGCTTGCGGATCGATTGCCCGGATGCTGATCGGTTCGTCTTGCGGTGCGCCGGACGCCGTCGCGTCCGTCGTCTGGCGCCCGTCGAGCGCCGCCTGCGCCATTTGCGCGAGCGTAAGGCCGCCCGCCGCCGTGACCGTAATCGTCATTGCCCTCTCTCTCGTTTTAAGCATGTTTTTCATTGTTTACGGACGGATTGCCGGGAAGTTGAGCGCGCACGCCGCACACGCGTCGAAACTTTGTTTGACTCGAACTAAAAAAGTTTGACACAAACATTTCACTGAGATAACTTTTGCGCAAGCTTCCGGAAAGCAATCCGGCCAGCGTGCCGACTCGCGTCGCGCTTTCCTGCCGTTGCAGCACCGCCGTTCGCAACACTCCCGCCTCATCGCATCGCGCCGTTCCGTTTCATCCGAAACCTGAAGGAAGCCCGGGCATGCCCGCATTTGATTCGCAGTCCTGCATTCGCAGCGAACCGCCGCATTGACGATTTCCGTTCGGGGCGATCACTCGCCTCGACGCCGGCCGGATGTGCGCCGCCTCACGCGCGCCGGCACCGGGCGAGACGCTCATCCATCTCGCCCGCCGTTTTTGATGGTGCAGTTCCGCTTCATCCGACGCAGCACCCGGCCAGGCCGCAGGGGGCGTATCGCGAGCCGGCCGGTTCCAGACAAACACAAGAGACGAGGTCGATTCAATGAACATTCATCGAACCGGAGTGCGGCGCGCATGGCTGCCCGCGCTCGTGGCGGCCGCGACGCTCGCCGCGTGCGGCGGCGACGACGGCGGCAGCGTGGCGGGCGTGTCAGCACTCGCGCAGGGCCAACAGGAGGGGGCCGCCGCCGCGGCCGATACAGCCGGTGCGCCATCGCTTGCGTCGCGCTTTTCGCCGTCCGGCGTGCCGTACGCGAACCCGGCGAGCGGCGGACGCTACAAGCCGGTGATCAGCAACGGCCAGGTGCAGCCATCGCTGTCGGGCGGCACGATCGAGGAGAACGCGTGGGTCGACACGCCGGTCGATTCCGACGGCGACGGCACGCGCGACCGCATCCACGTACGCATCGTGCGGCCGTCCGAAACCGCGAACGGCGCGCGCACCCCCGTCATCGTGCTCGCGAGCCCGTATTACGCGGGGCTCGCCGACAGCCCCGACCACGACGTCGACGTCGAACTCGACGGCACGCCGCATCCGGCCGCGACCGCCGGTGCCGCGGCATCGGCATCTACCCGCATCCTGGCCGCCGCGCCGCAATCGCGGATGCTGCAGCAGGTCGAGGCGGCCGCCGCCGGCCGCTCGTGGATCGAAAGCTACTTCGTGCCGCGCGGCTTCACGATCGTCTACGCGGATTCGCTCGGCACCGCCGGCTCGGACGGCTGCCCGACGATCCTAACGCGCGACGAATCGGTGGCGATGGCGTCGGTGATCCGCTGGCTCGGGCGCGACGCGACCGCGAAGGACGCGAACGGCAAGACGGTCGTCGCGAACTGGTCGACCGGGCACGTCGGCATGTACGGCGTCTCGTACGACGGCACGCTGCCGAAGATGGTCGCGAGCCTGCGCACGCGCGGGCTCGACGCGATCGTGCCGATCGCCGGGCTGTCGAACATGTACGGCTACTACCGCTCGGGCGGCCTCGTGCGTGCGCCGGAAGGCTATCAGGGCGAGGATGTCGACGTGTACATCAAGGCGCTGCTGACCAACGCGCATCCGGAGCGCTGCACGCACCTGATCGACGAAGCGCTGCAGCAGGAAGACCGCAAGACCGGCGACTATTCGCCGTTCTGGGCCGCCCGCGACATCCCGACCGCGTTCGCCGTCGCGCCGGCGCTCGTCGCGCAGGGTCTCACCGACGACAACGTGCGCGTCGACCAGTCGACGTCGTGGTATCTGGCGATGCGACGCCAGGGCGTGCCGACCCAGCTGTGGCTGCATCGCCTGAAGCACACCGATCCGACCCGCGTGCCGGGAATGGCCGACGCGTGGACCGCGGAGGTGAACCGCTGGTTCACGCGCTACCTGATCGGCTTCGACAACGGCGTCGAGCAGGATCCGCGCGCGGTGGTCGCGCAGGCGGACGGCACGCTGCTGAAGGAAGCGGACTGGGCCGCGCGCCACGCGACGCCGGTCACGTACTTCGCGGGCGGCGACGGCGCCGGCACCGGCACGTTGCTGCGGCTGCCGAGCGGCGGCCCGCTCGCACGCTTCACCGACGATGCGCGCATTCCGGCGCTCACGCTGGCGAACACGCCGACCGGCGAAAACCGCAGCCGCTTCGAGACGGCCCCGTTGACGGCCGCGGCACGCCTGTCCGGCGCCGCGACCGCACGCGTCAGGCTGACCTTCACGGGCGTCGCGAACGTGACGGCCTTGCTGGTCGACCGCGCGCCGGACGGCACGGCGACGATCGTCACGCGCGCATGGACCGACCCGCGCAACCGGCTGTCCGAGTGGGTATCGCAACCGGTGCTGCCCGGCATGCCGTACGACCTGAAGCTGACCTTCATGCCGCGCGACTACAAGCTGGAAGCCGGCCACCGGCTCGGGCTCGTCGTCCTCTCCAGCGACTACGAGGCGACGCTGCGGCCGACGCCCGGCACCGGGCTGACGCTCGATCCGGCCGGCACGTCGGTGACGGTGCCGCTGGCTTCGCCGTCGACGGGCGCGTAGTCGTGCGCCGGCGGCCGTCGTAGCGGCGGCGCCGCCCCCCGCCTGCATGCCAGTCGATGTGGGCGGGGGATCGCTGCAAGAAGGGAGCACCTGCGCTAGGCTGCGGCAATCGAATGCCTACGGTGAGCCCCGATGATTCCCCTCAGCGCCAAAGCCATCGTCCGCGATGGCCGTTCCGTCCTGTTCCTGCACAATCCCCGCGACGAGTGGGAGCTGCCGGGCGGCTGGCCCGAAGCGGGCGAATCGCTCGAAGACGCCGTCACCCGCGAAGTGCAGGAAGAATGCGGAATCGTCGCATCGGCGATCCGCTACGTGGGCAGCCGTTCGTGCGAGGTCGTGCCGGGCAAGCGCGTCCTGATCGTGTGCTTCCGGTGCGAGGTCGATCGCCGTGAAATCGTGCTGAGCGACGAGCACCACCAGTTCGGCTGGATCAACCTCGATGCCGCCAAGCCGGCGAACCTGCCGGATTTCTACTGGGCATTCTGCAAGCAGGCGGACTGATTCGACGCAGCCGCCCGGCGCTCACACCGGCGTCAACACCGGCTGCCCCGTGAAATGCCGCGCCGCGTTGTCGAGAAATTGCCGCACCGAGCGATCGAGCGCCTCGGGCGACCAACCGCCCATGTGCGGCGTGAGCACGACGCTGTCGAGATCGGTCAGCGCACGCGGCGGCTCCGGTTCCCCTTCGTACACGTCGAGCCCCGCGCCCGCGATGCGCTCTTCGCGCAGCGCGTCTGCCAAAGCAGCGGTATCGACAACACTGCCGCGCGACACGTTGACGAGAAAGCCGCCCGGGCCGAGCGCATCGAGCACGGTGCGATCGATCAGGTGCCGCGTGCCCGCGCCGCCCGGCGTCGCGACGATCAGGAAATCGGCCCACTGCGCGAGCGCGTCGACCCGGTCGAAATAGCGGTACGGCACGGGCTTCTCCGAGCGGTTGTGATAACCGATCTCGATGTCGAAGCCGGCCGCGCGGCGCGCGCACTTCTCGCCGATCTTGCCGAGCCCGACGATGCCGAGCTTCTTGCCCGACACGTTCGGCGGCATCGACAGCCCGTCGCGCCACACGCCCGCGCGGGTCTTCGCATCGAGCTGCACGACGTTTCGCACCGCCGCGAGCAGCAGCGCGAACGCGTGATCGGCGACGCAATCGTCGTTGGTGCCGGCGCCCGTGACCACGGTGATGCCGCGCGCCTTCGCGTGCGCGACGTCGATGTGCTCGTAGCCCGCGCCGAGCGCGCTGACGAACGTGAGCTGCGGCAGCCGGTCGATCTCGGCGGCGGTCAGCCCCGTGCTGCCGTTGGTCAGTACCGCGCGAATCGTGCCGCCGTGTTCGGCGATCGCGCGTTCGCGCGCATCGGGCGTCGGGACATAACGCACGTCGAACGACGCGGCGATCTCGCGATGCGCGTCACCGCGCAGTGCGATGAGGACCAGCAGCTCGGGCTTCATGTCAGCAAATGTCCGCAGGCGGGAATGAATTCCAGTGTAACAAGCCCATATAACGGATGCGGGTTATCCCCACACCGGCTGTGGACACGCCGCCGCACGCGGTTTGCCAAAGCCGGCTCAGTCAAGTAACTTTCGGCGTACGCCCCCGTCCTGGAGATTGGCCCCGATGAAGCTCGCCCTGCCCGCCCGGATTCTGGGCCTCGCGTTCGCCGCCGCCATCGTGGCGCCCGGCGCGCACGCCGACACGCCCGTCGTGGTGTCGTCGAAGATCGACACCGAAGGCAACCTGCTCGGCAACCTCATTTCACAGGTGCTGAAGGCCCACGGCATTCCCGTCACCGAAAAGATCGCGCTCGGCACGACGCCGATCGTGCGCAAGGCGCTCACGAGCGGCGAGATCGACGTCTACCCCGAATACACGGGCAACGCCGCATTCTTCTTCAACAAGGCCGACGACCCGGTGTGGAAGAACGCGAGCCAAGGCTACGACACCGCGAAAAAACTCGACTACGCGGCGAACCATCTCGTATGGCTCGCCCCGGCGCCCGCGAACAACACGTGGGGCGTCGCGCTGCTCGCGCCCGTCGCGCAGTCGCAGCACCTGAAGACCTTCTCCGATTTCGGCAAGTGGGTGGCCGGCGGCGGCAAGGTGAAGCTCGCGGCCTCGGCCGAATTCGTGAACAGCGCGTCCGCGCTGCCGTCGTTCGAGAAAGCGTACGGCTTCAAGCTGAAGCCCGAGCAGCTCGTCGTGCTGTCCGGCGGCGACACGGCCGCGACGATCAAGGCCGCCGCGAACCAGACCGACGGCGTGAACGCCGCGATGGTCTACGGCACCGACGGCGGCATCGCATCGAGCGGCCTCGCGGTGCTCGACGACGACAAGCACGTGCAGCCCGTCTACGCGCCGGCGCCGGTGATTCGCGAAGCCGCGCTGAAAGCGCATCCGCAGATCGCCGACTTGCTCAAGCCCGTGTTCGCGAGCCTCGACCTGAAGACGCTGCAATCGCTGAACGCCCGCATCCAGCTCAACGGCGAGCCGGCGGCCGGCGTCGCGAAAAGCTACCTGAAAGCGAAGGGTTTCGTGAAATGACGCAGCGCGCGGCCGCGTCCGCGCGGCGCGTCACGCTCGACAAGGTCGGCATCCTGATCGGCATCCTGACGATCGTCGCCGTGTTCGGCCTGTCGTTCGCGGTGCTGCGGCCGAACCGGATCGCGGCCGGCACCGGGCTGTCGGTGTTCGCCGCGCTGCCGCCGATGCAGGGCGCCGCGCTCGCCGCGCTATGGACCGTCGGCGCGCTATGGGCGACGACGGCGAGTCGCCCCGCGTGGCGGCTCGCGGCCGGCTGCGCGGGGCTCGCGACGCTCGCGTATGCAGTCGGCGCGGCTGCGACGCACGTCGTCGCACCCGACGACATGCTGGCCCGCGTGTCGCCCGATGCCGGCGTCTGGCTGCTGCTGTTCGCGTGGGCCGTGCTGATCGCCGACGCGCTCGCGCGCCTCGCGTTCGGCCCGTGGCGGCGCCTCACCGCGCTCGCCGTCGCGATAGCAGCGGTTTCCGTGCCGCTCGCGAGCGGCTGGTGGGACGGCCTCTCCGTGATGCGCGAATACGCGGTGCGCAGCGACGATTTCTGGCGCGAGGCGATCCGTCACGTATCGCTCGCGGGCGGCTCGGTCGCCGCCGCGCTCGTCGCGGGCGTGCCGCTCGGCATCGCCTGCGCGCGCATCGCGACGGTGCGCACCGTCGCGATGCCCGTGCTCAATATCGTGCAGACGATTCCCAGCATCGCGATGTACGGGCTGATGATGGCGCCGCTCGGCCTGCTCGCCGCGCACGTGCCGCTCGCGGCCGCCCTCGGCATTCGCGGGATCGGCGTCGCGCCTGCCGTGCTCGCGCTGTTCCTGTATTCGCTGCTGCCGATCGCCTCGAGCGTCGTGGTCGGGCTCGAACAGGTGCCGCCGCACGTGACCGAAGCGGCCCGCGCGATGGGCATGACGCGCGTGCAGCGGCTGCTGCGCGTCGATCTCGTGCTCGCGCTGCCGGTGATCCTGAGCGGCGTGCGCATCGTGCTCGTGCAGAACATCGGTCTGACCGCGGTGGCCGCGCTGATCGGCGGCGGCGGGTTCGGCACCTTCATCTTCCAGGGGATCGGGCAATCGGCCGCCGATCTCGTGCTGCTCGGCGCGATCCCGACGATCGCGCTCGCACTGGCGTCCGCGGTCGTGTTCGAAGCCGCGACGTCGCTCGCGAAAGGGCGTGCAGGATGATCGAGATCGAACGGGTCGGCAAACGCTTCGGCGACGCGCTCGCCGTCGACGACGTATCGCTGACGGTGCAGCGCGGCACGATCACCGCGCTCGTCGGCGCATCGGGCAGCGGCAAGTCGACGCTCCTGCGCATGATCAACCGGCTGATCGCGCCGACCAGCGGCACGATCCGCATCGATGGCGTCGATACGGCGACCGTCGCGCCCGAGCAATTGCGGCGCGGCATCGGCTATGCGATCCAGGGGCATGGCCTGTTTCCGCACTGGAGCGTCGCACGCAACATCGCGACCGTGCCGCGCCTGCTCGGCTGGCCGGCCGAGCGCATCGACGCGCGCGTGAACGAACTGCTCGACCTGTTCCATCTCGCGCCGGCCGAGTTCGCGGGCAAGCTGCCGCACGAACTGTCGGGCGGCCAGCAGCAGCGTGTCGGCGTGGCGCGCGCACTCGCGGCCGAGCCCGCGATCCTGCTGATGGACGAACCGTTCGGCGCGCTCGATCCGATCATCCGCAACAAGGCGCAGGACGACCTGTTCGCGCTGCAGCGCCGCCTCGGCATCACGGTCGTGATCGTCACGCACGATATCGAGGAAGCGCTGAAGCTCGGCGACACGATCGCGGTGATGGACGGCGGGCGGCTGCTGCAGGTCGCATCGCCGGCCGAGATTCTCGGCGGTCCGGCACCGGGTGTGGTCGAACAGCTCGTCGCGGGCGTCGACCGGCCGCTGCGCCTGCTCGCGCTGACGCCGATCGACACCGTGGCCGAAGCCGGCCACGTCGATGGCGAACCGATCGCCGCGACGCGCACGCTGCGCGATGCGGTGTCCGAATTGTTGTGGCGCGGTGTCGATGCGCTGCCCGTGGACGATACGGCCAACGGCACGCCCAACGCACACGCTCCCCGCCGCATCACGCTCGACGCGATCCGCGCCCACGCGAGGAAACCCGCATGACGACCCGCGGCAGCGTGCAGTTCAAGCAGTCGTCACTTCCCGCGTACGTCGCCCGCGCGGCCGCGCTCGCGCTGCTGCTCGTGCTGCTGTTGCGCCCCGCGTGGCTGCAGGGTCTGTTCGCGCCGTTCGCCGACAACGGCGCGCCGGTGATCTACGATCGCGCGAGCCTGCTCGATCTCACGCTCGCGCATCTCGGCACGGTCGCACTGTCGAGCCTGATCGGCACGATCGTCGCGGTCGCGGCCGGCATCGCGGTCACGCGGCCGTTCGGCGCGGATTTCCTGCCGGTCGCGCGCAGCGTCGTCGATATCGGCCAGACCTTCCCGCCGGTCGCCGTGCTCGCGCTCGCCGTGCCGGCCGTCGGCTTCGGCTTGAAGCCGGTGCTGATCGCGCTCGTGCTGTACGGGCTCCTGCCGATTTTCGAAAGCACGATCGCGGGGCTCGAGGACGTGCCGCGCGACGTCGTCGACGCCGCGCGCGGGATGGGCATGAGCGGCTGGCAGCAACTGGTGTCCGTCGAGCTGCCGCTCGCGTTCCCGGTGATCGTCAACGGCATCCGCCTCGCGGTCGTGATCAATCTCGGCACCGCGACGATCGGCTCGACGGTCGCCGCGCGCGGGCTCGGCGACGTGATCATCGCGGGCCTTCAGACATCGAACACCGCGTTCGTGCTGCAAGGCGGCGTGATCGTCGGCTTGCTCGCGGTGCTCGTCAGCGATGCGATCGGCGCGATTGCGCGGGCGGCGAGCGCGCGACGCGCGTAGAAGCCGTCACGCAATTTTTCGAAGGAGCAACCATGGCTGTGCTCGACACCGGCCCGTTTTTTCATGGCACGAAAGCGGATTTGCGGATCGGCGACTTGCTGACGGCAGGCTTCCGATCGAATTACCGGGATGACGTCGTGATGAATCACATTTACTTCACGGCCCTGCCCAAAGGCGCCGGCCTGGCTGCGGAAATGGCCAAAGGCGATGGCCGGCCGCGGGTCTACATCGTCGAGCCCACCGGCGAATTCGAAAACGACCCGAACGTCACGGACAAGAAATTCCCCGGCAATCCGACGCGATCGTATCGAAGCACATCGCCTTTGAAGATCGTTGGCGAACTCGATCGCTGGGAACCGTACGATCCGGCGTTCATCCAGCAACTCAGAATCCGCATCGAAACCGGTATCGGCGAGATCATCAACTAGCGTTTCGTTCGGCCGATTCGCAAATTGGGCCCGAACTGTCGCCGAAATGGGGCACGCGAGCCGACGACATTTCCGCGATACCGCGGGCGAATCGCAGGAAACGACGGAAGCGCCCAGTTCGTCCGGACTCCGATGCGTGTCCGCGCAACGATCGGCGCGTCGATCATCGCGAATGTGACAAGCCTACACGTCGCTTTCATTCGAACCCGCCCTCGACCACCCACCGCGATTGGTCGATATACTATGCGCCTCCCATTTCCCCGCACTCCACCATGCGACGACGGTTCTTCTGGCTGATCGTGCTTTCGCTCGGCATTGCGCAGCACGCCGCGGCGCAGCAGGCGCCCGCCTTGCCTGCCTCTGCGCCCGAAGCAGCCGCATCCGCGCCAGGCGACGCATCCGCACCGCTCGCCAACGATCAGCCTAACGAAGCAAACCGCCGCATCACGTCCTACCTGACGAAGAAATTCGGCGTCGCGAAGGAACGTGCCGCGAAGCTCGCCGATATCGTGAGCGTCACTGCGACGAAATATTCGCTGCCGCCGGCACTCGTTTACGCGATTATTTCGATCGAATCGCGCTTCCAGGAAAAGGCGCGCGGCCAGCATGGCGCGACCGGGTTGATGCAGGTCGTGCCGTCCGCGCACCGCGGCATGCTGCGCAACGTGAAGGATCTGACCGAGCCGAATGCGAACGTCGAAGTCGGCTCGCGCATTCTGTCGGGCTACGTGAAGGCGGCCGGCGGCAACGTGCAGGCCGGGTTGAAGAGCTATAGCGGCGGATCGAGTGCGTATGCCGCGAAAGTGATGCAGCGGGTCGATTCGTTCAGGTTCGTGCTCGAACCCGAGGACGACGCGAAAAGCGCGAATACCGGGAACGACGCGAACAACGCGAAGGCGCACATGGTGCCGGTCAGCGATCCGTCACCGGCGCCCACCGCGAACCGCAACGCGAAGTAAGTGCATGCAGGAACGTAAACGAGTACGGCGACGCATTCGCGCCGCCGCCCCATGGAATCGCCGGATCACCTCCCTCGTGCCTTGATCCGACCCCTTTGATCAAAGCTGACCCGCCGCCCCCGTCCACCGCAGGTAATCCCCGCGCGTCCAGTCGAGCGACACACCCACGCGCTTCGTCCCCGGCCGGATCTTCGGCTTGTACATCGACAGCGTCAGCGATTCCAGCGCCGGCCATTCGCGGAACGACAGCACCGCGAGATCGGCGACGAGCGTCTCCAGCAACCGCGTATGCGGCTTGTGCGCCAGAAACGACGCCACGCGTGCGCAATAGCCGTCGTAGTCGATCCACTCGCCCTGCTCGCTCGGCTCGCACCGATACCCGAGCCGCGCGTCGATCACGACCGGCTGCGGCGCTTCATGCTCGTGCGCATGAATGCCGATCCGCGCGGGCACCTTCAGTTCGTCGACGAACACGCTCCAGCCGCGCCCGAGCAGGCGCGGCGCGTCGATCGCCACGAACGGTTCGTCGAACGGCTTCATGAGACGAGCGGCGCCGCAGCGTCGAGCATGATGCGCACGAAATAGTCGGCGAAGCTGCGACGCAGGACGATCTCGAACGTATCGTCGCCGGTCGGGATCAGCGTGATCGGCGACTTGAAGTAGTGCGACTGCGCGCACTGGCCCGGCTTGAACACGCGCGGATGCAGATCGAGCGGGCAGCCGCGCGCAATCACGTCGCGCACGCGTTCGCCGGTGATCTCGACGACCGTGTAGCCGCTGCCGACGTCGACGGCCGCCGCGTACAAGCCCTGCACGGCTTCCGCCAGCTTCGCTTCGAGCACGCCAGCCGGAACCGGCCCGTTCGACCGCACGAGCCATTCGTCGGGGCCGAGCCACAGCACGTCGTATTCGGCGCCGCGCGCCACCGTGTTCGGCGCCGCGGGCGGCAAGCAGCCGACCACGCGCTCGAACGCGGCGACGAAGGCCGGATCGCTCAACTCGCCGCGCACGTTGACGAGATCGAGGAACGGCCGCTCGCGCAGCGTGAACTTCTTCGACGCGCGCGCCTGGTGCGCCTTCAGCACGTCGGCCGCGCCGACGAACGGCGATTCAAGCGTCACGCCGCCCGCACCCGCCACCTGCGTCTGGTTTCTCGTTTCATTCCACATGCTGACGCACCCCTTCGGTATCGTAGAAAACCGGGCTGGAGATCTTCGCGGTGATGCGGCGGCCGTTGGCCAGCGGAATCACGACGCTCTCGCCCATCTTGTTCAGGCCGCCCTTCACCACCGCGAGCGCGATCGAGCGCTTCAGGATCGGGCTGTAGTAGCTCGACGTCACGTGGCCGATCATCGGCGTCGGATCGACCGCCGACACCTGCGTGTCCTTCGCGATGATCTGCGCGCCTTCCGGCAGCACGAACTGTTCGTCTTCGGTCAGCAGGCCGACGAACTGCTTGCGGCCTTCCTTCGCGGTATCCGAACGCGACAGCGAACGCTTGCCGAGGAAGTCCTTCGACTTCGCGACGACACCGCCCATCCCGAGATCGAACGGCGTGATCGAGCCGTCGGTATCCTGGCCGACGATGATGTAGCCCTTCTCCGCGCGCAGCACGTGCATCGTCTCGGTGCCGTACGGCGTGATGTCGAACTCGGCACCGGCCGCCATCAGCGCTTCCCACACCGCGCGGCCCGCGTTCGCCGGCACGTTCACTTCGTAGGCCAGCTCGCCCGAGAAGCTGATCCGCATCACGCGCGCCTTCGCGCCGGCAACCGTGCCGTTGCGGTAGCTCATGAACGGGAACGCTTCATTGCCGAAGTCGATGTCCTGGCACACCTTCTGCACGACCTTGCGACTCTTCGGGCCGACCACCGCGAACGTCGCCCAGTGATCGGTGACGGACGCGAGCCGCACCTTCATGTCGGGCCATTCGGTCTGCAGCCAGCGCTCGAGCCACGTGAGCACGCGCGCCGCGCCGCCGGTGGTGGTGGTCATCATGAAATGCTGGTCGGCGAGGCGCACGGTCACGCCGTCGTCGAACACCATCCCGTTTTCGTCGAGCATCAGCCCGTAGCGGCACTTGCCGATTTCGAGCTTGTTCCACGGGTTCGTGTACATCCAGTTCAGCAGCTTCACCGCGTCCGGGCCCTGGATGTCGATCTTGCCGAGCGTCGACGCGTCGAGAATGCCCACGCCGTTGCGCACCGCGAGGCATTCGCGCTTCACGGCCGCATGCAGATCCTCGCCGTTCTTCGGGAAGTACCACGGGCGCTTCCAGTTGCCGACGTCCTCGAACATCGCGCCGTGCTCGACGTGCCATTCGTGCACGGCCGTCTTGCGGATCGGGTCGAGGAAATCGCCGGTCTCGCGGCCCGCGAACGTGCCGAACGACACGGGCGTGTAGTTCGGGCGGAACGTCGTCGTGCCCGTTTCCGGAATCGTCTTGCCGAGCGCGCCCGCGAGGATCGCCATCCCGTTGATGTTGCCGAGCTTGCCCTGGTCGGTGCCGAAACCCATCGCCGTGTAGCGCTTCACGTGCTCAACCGACTCGAAGCCTTCACGCGCGGCGAGCAGGATGTCGGCCGCCGCGACGTCGTTCTGGAAATCGACGAACTGCTTCGGCCCGCGTGCGGCCGCCTCGCGACTGCCGACGAGCCACAACGGTTGCAGCGCACCTTCGACGGCTTCGGCGACCTGCGGCGCGGCCGGACGCTGCGCGGCCGTGAAACCCGCGGCCTTCGCCGCTTCCACGCCCGCATCGACCGCGAGCCGCAGCGCACGGGCGAGCCCGAATTCGCCGGCCGCCGCGCCGATGCTCGCTTCCGCCTGCACCGGCTTGCCCGGCAGGAAACACGCCTTCTCGTCGTTCCAGCATGCCTTGCCGCCCGACTGCGCGAACAGGTGCAGCACCGGGCTGAAGCCGCCCGACATCGCGACGAGGTCGCACGGCAGCGTCTGCAGCTTGCCGCCGGTCTGGCCGTTCGAGTAGGACGCGACGTCGACCGACGATACGCGCCACTTGCCCGAAGCGGCCGTGACGACCGCACCGCTCATCACCGTCACGCCCTGCCGCTTGGCTGCAGCCGGCAGCGCGCCGTTCGACGATGCGCGCGAATCGACGACCGTCACCTTCGCGCCGCACGCCTTCAGGTCCAGCGCGGTCTGGTATGCACGATCGTTGTTCGTGAACACGACCACGTTGCGGCCCGGCAGCACGCCGAAGCGATGCACGTAGGTGGACACCGCGCCCGCCAGCATCACGCCCGGCAGATCGTTGTTGCCGAATACGATCGGCCGCTCGTGCGCGCCGGTCGCGAGGATCACGCGCTTCGCGCGGACCTTCCACAGCAACTCGCGCGTGCCCTTGCGCATCGACACCGGCAGGTGATCGGTCAGGCGCTGCGTGACCGTCACGAGGTTGTGGTCCTGGTAGCCGAACGCGGTGCTGCGCGACAGGATCGTCACGTCGGGCAGCTTGCGCAGTTCAGCTTCGATCTTCTCGACCCACTGCAACGCGGGCTTCGCATCGATCTCCGCGCGGCACGACAGCAGGCTGCCGCCGAGTTCGCGCTGGTCGTCGACGAGGATCACGCGCGCGCCGGCCGTCGCTGCCGCATGCGCGGCGGCGAGGCCCGACGGGCCACCGCCGACCACGAGCACGTCGCAGTGCGCGTAGCACTTGTCGTAGCGATCGGCGTCGAGCACTTCCGGCGCCTTGCCGAGGCCGGCCGCTTCACGGATCTTCTCTTCGTACTTCGGCCACATGTTGCGCGGCCACATGAAGGTCTTGTAGTAGAACCCGGCCGGCATGAAGCGCGAGAACTTCTGGTTGATCGCGTACTTGTCGTTCTCGAGCGTCGGCTCGGCGTTCACGCTCGTCGCGACGAGCCCCTGATACAGCTCGATCTCGGTCGCGCGCGCGTTCGGCACCGTGTACGGGCCGGTTTCGAGCTGCACGACGGCATTCGGTTCCGCCACATCCGCCGTGACGATCCCGCGCGGGCGGTGATACTTGAAGCTGCGCGCGACGAAATGCACGCCGTTCGCGAGCAGCGCGGACGCGAGCGTGTCGCCCTGGAAGCCCTGGTACGTGCGGCCGTTGAACGTGAACGTCAGCGGAATCGCGCGATTGATGCGGCCACCGGTGCCGAGGCGGTCTTTCTGGCTCATTTGCTCGTGCCCTCTTCGTGTGCGTTGCCGGCAGCGGCGCCCTGGTTGGCAGCCCCACCGAACTTTTCGTAGCCCTTGATATCGTAGGTCACCGTGTCGCGCGTCACCTTGAACCAGCGGCGGCAGCCCTGCGTGTGCAGCCATTGCTCCTTGTGCAGCCCGCGCTTGTTCTCGCGCATGAACACGTATTCGCCCCATTCGCGGTCGGTCATGGTTTCGTTCGCCACCGGGCGCACGATGTCGGCTTCGCCGCCGCACGTGAACTCGGATTCGGCGCGCGGCCCGCACCACGGACATTCGATCAGCAACATGTTTCTTTCTCCAATGGTGACTGGGTTAGTGCGCGACGGCGGCGGCGCCGTGCTCGTCGATCAGGTGGCCCGTATAGAAGCGGTCGAGTGCGAACGGCGCGTTCAGCGGATGCGGTTCGTCGCGGGCGATCGTGTGCGCGAACACCCAGCCCGAGCCCGGCGTCGCCTTGAAGCCGCCGGTGCCCCAGCCGCAGTTGAAATACAGGCCCTTCACGTCGGTCTTGGTGATGATCGGGCACGCGTCCGGCGACACGTCGACGATGCCGCCCCACTGGCGGTTCATCCGCACGCGCGAGAACACCGGGAACATCTCGACGATCGCCTGCAGCGTGCTCTCGATGATGTGGAAGCTGCCGCGCTGGCCGAAGCCCGTGTACTGGTCGATACCGGCGCCGATCACGAGGTCGCCCTTGTCGGACTGGCTGATGTACGCGTGCACCGCGTTCGACATGATCACGGAGTTCACCACCGGCTTGATCGGCTCGGACACCAGCGCCTGCAGCGGATGGCTTTCGATCGGCAGACGCACGCCGGCCATGTCGGCGAGCGTCGTCGTGTTGCCGGCGGCCACCACCGCGACCTTCTTCGCCTTGATGAAGCCCTTCACCGTGTCGACGCCGACCACCGCGCCGCCTTCGCGGCGAATGCCCGTCACCTGGCAGTTCTGGATGATGTCGACGCCGGCGCGGTCCGCGCCGCGCGCGAAGCCCCAAGCCACCGCGTCGTGACGCGCGACGCCCGCACGGCGCTGGATCGATGCGCCGAGCACCGGGTAGCGGCTGTTCAGGTTGATGGTCGGCTCGATTTCCTTGATCTGCGCGGGCGTCAGGAATTCGGCGTCGACACCGTTCAGCCGGTTCGCGTTCACGCGACGCTCGGTGTCACGCACGTCCTGCAGCGTGTGCGCGAGGTTCATCACGCCGCGCTGGCTGAACATCACGTTGTAGTTCAGATCCTGCGACAGCCCTTCCCACAGCTTCATCGCCTTCTCGTACAGCGCGGCCGATTCGTCCCACAGATAGTTCGAGCGCACGATCGTCGTGTTGCGCGCGGTGTTGCCGCCGCCGATCCAGCCCTTCTCGAGGATCGCGACATTCGTGATCCCGTGCTCCTTCGCGAGGTAATACGCGGTCGCGAGGCCGTGGCCGCCGCCGCCGACGATCACGACGTCGTATTCCTTCTTCGGCTCCGGGCTCTTCCACTGCTTTTCCCAGTTCTCGTGATACGAGAGGCCGTTGCGGAACAGGCTGAATATCGAGTAGCGGCTCATGTTTGGATCCTTCGTTAGCATTCGATGACGTTCACGGCGAGACCGCCGCGCGACGTTTCCTTGTATTTCGTCTTCATGTCGGCGCCGGTTTCGCGCATCGTCTTGATCACGGAATCGAGCGATACGTAGTGCTGGCCGTTGCCCTTGAGCGCCATGCGCGACGCGTTCAGCGCCTTGATCGCGCCCATCGCGTTGCGCTCGATGCACGGGATCTGCACGAGCCCGCCGACCGGGTCGCAGGTCATCCCGAGGTTGTGCTCCATGCCGATCTCGGCCGCGTTCTCGACCTGGTCCGGCGTGCCGCCCATTACGGCGGCGAGCGCGGCGGCGGCCATCGAGCACGCGACGCCCACTTCGCCCTGGCAGCCGACTTCCGCGCCGGAGATCGACGCGGTTTCCTTGTAGATGATCCCGATCGCCGCAGCCGTCAGCAGGAATTCGACGATGCCGGCTTCGTTCGAGCCCGGCACGAACTTCACGTAGTAGTGCAGCACCGCGGGGATCACGCCGGCCGCGCCGTTGGTGGGCGCGGTGACGACCCGGCCGCCGGCCGCGTTCTCTTCGTTCACGGCCATCGCATACAGGTTGACCCAGTCGAGCATCGACAGCGGGTCGCGCAGCGACTCTTCCGAACGCGAACGCAGGCGGCCGTTCAGCTCGGCCGCGCGGCGCTTCACGCGCATCGGGCCCGGCAGGTCGCCCTCGACCTTGCAGCCGCGCTCGACGCAGGCGGCCATCGTGCGCCAGATCGCGAGCAGCCCGGCGCGCACTTCGTCGGCGGGGCGCAGCGCGCATTCGTTGCGCAGCATCAGTTCGGCGATCGACAGCCCGTGTTCGCGGCACTGGCGCATCAGGTCGTCGCCGGTGCGGAACGGATACGGCACCTCGACCGCCGCGCGCACGCCGTTCACGCGATCGCCGTCGCGGTTCACGACGAAGCCGCCGCCGACCGAGTAATACTCTTTCTCGACGAGCAGCTGGCCGTGTTCGTCGAATGCCTGGAAGCGCATCCCGTTCGGATGCACGATGCTCGTGCCGCTCATCAGCTTGCGATAGAAGCCGATGTGTTCCTTTTCGTCGAAGCGCACCGTCTGCTTGCCGAGCAGCGACAGCGACTTCTCCGCGCGGATCGCGGCGAGCCGCGGCTCGATCAGGTCCGGATCGATCGTGTCGGGCAGGTGGCCCTCGAGGCCGAGCAGCACCGCCTTGTCGGTGCCGTGGCCCTTGCCGGTCGCGCCGAGCGAGCCGTACAGTTCGACCCGCACGCGGCGCACGAAGCCGAGCAGGTTCGCGTCCTCCACGTGCGACGCGAAGCGGCACGCGGCGATCATCGGGCCGACCGTATGCGAACTGGACGGGCCGATGCCGATCTTGAACAGGTCGAACGCGCTGACGTTCATCTGGCTTCCTTTGGGTTGCATGCGTGAAATGTCGTTGGGCCCCAGTACATCAAAGCGTAAAATCGGCCGATAGAACAAAAACGGCATCGGCGTGGGATAGCGCCGCCAAGCGCCGCGCCGGCCGGCCCGAAAGTGCGTTTTGGCGATGGTTCGCGACGGAAAACCACAAGTCCGGCCACGGCCGATCGGCGACGCTGGCTGCATCCGCGCCGCCTCCGGCCGCCGCAACCCGCAAACCGAGTGAAACGAGTGAGACCGCCTGCCCGGCGTGAAGAGATTGGCCGCGATGACCCCCGACGTACCCGCTTCCCCCCTCGCAGAACCCGCGCCGCGGCGCATCCGCTTCGGCATCGTGCTGCTGCCGAACTTCACGCTGACGGCCTTCTCCGGCTTCGTCGACATGCTGCGGCTGTCGGCCGACGACGGCGACTACAGCAAGCCGGTGCGCTGCGCATGGAGCGTGATCGGCGAGACGCTCGCGCCGGTGCGCGCGAGTTGCGGGATCCAGATCACGCCGTGGGAGACGTTCGACGCGGCCGAGCCGTTCGACTATGTGGTGGTGGTCGGCGGGCTGCTGCATTCGGGGCCGCAGGCCGGCCCTGAAACGCTCGACTTCATCCGCCGCGCGGCGGCGGGCGGCGCGACGGTCGTCGGCATCTGCACCGGCGTGTTCACGCTGATGCGCGCCGGCGTGCTCGACGGCTACCGCACCTGCGTGAGCTGGTTTCATTACTGGGATTTCATCGAGCGCTTTCCGTCGGCCGATCCCGACCTGCTGATCGCCGACCGGCTGTTCGTGATCGACCGGCGCCGGATCACGTGCTCGGGCGGCCGCGCGTCGATCGACGTCGCCGCCGCGATCCTGCTGCGCCATTTCGATCATGCGACCGTGCAGAAGGCGCTGCGCATCCTGCTGGTCGGCGAGATGCAGAAAGGCAACGCGCCGCAGCCGCATCCGCCGGGCCTCGAGCCGGCGACGCATCCGAAGGTCAAGCGTGCGATTCTTCTGATGGAACAGCACGTCGGGCGTGCGCTGCCGCTCGAGGAACTGGCGTGCAAGCTCGACCTGTCGACACGGCAGCTCGAGCGGCTGTTCAAGGCGGAAACCGGCAAGAGCCCGCAGGCCTTCGCGAAACAGGTGCGGCTGCGCACGGCCGCGTGGCTGCTGACGAGTTCGGACCGCACGGTCGCCGATATCGCGTCGAGCTGCGGATTCGCCGATGCGTCGCACCTCGGGCGCGAATTCCGCAAGCAGTTCGGCGTGCCGCCGGCGACGTATCGCGAGCGCGGCGGCGACGTGGCCGAAGTCGATGCGGCGCTCGATGCGTCGGCCGACCCGGTCGAGGACATCGCCGACTGACGCCCCCGGGGCAGTCGCCCCTTTCTTGGCCAATCGCAGGAACGGCGCACGTTCGCATCGGTTTCCAATCTTTTGGAACCGGTTCCAATCAACTTAGCCGACGTTGACTTCCGTAAACGAGGGTTATCCCGGATGCTGCCATTCGCTCAAATTTGTATGATGACCACATCACCTTACAAACCTGAGCATCATGTTCGAGAAAATTCCCGCCCGCGCGATGAGCGACCATGTCGCGCAGCAACTGCTCAAGCAGATCGAAGTGGGCAGCTTCTCGGCTACCGGCAAGCTGCCGACCGAAGCCGTGCTCGCGCAGGAATTCGGCGTGAGCCGCACCGTGATCCGCGAGGCGATCTCGCGACTGAAGAACGAAGGCGTGGTCGAGCCGCGCCAGGGCAGCGGCGTATTCGTGAACCAGCACGGTGCGATCCGGCCGCTGCGGATCGACTACGCGGAAGCCGTCGAGGCGAGCTCGCTGCCGCACCTGCTCGCGGTGCGCCGCGCGATCGAGGCTGAAGTCGCGGCCGAAGCCGCGCTGCACCACACCGCCGACGACATGGCCGACATCGACGACGCGCTGCGCAAGATCGACGCAGCGGTGGCCGAAGGGCGCGACGGCGTCGCGGAAGACGTCGCGTTCCACCGCACGATCGCGGCCGTCACCGGCAACCCGTATTTCCTGAAGACGCTGCAGTTCCTGAACCAGTACCTCGAAGCCGGCGTGAAGGTCACGCGCAGCAACGAAGCGACGCGCGAGGATTTCTCGCGGCAGGTGCGCGAGGAACACGCGGCGATCGCCGACGCGATCCGCGCACGCGACCCGATGGCCGCCCGCAACGCGGCGCGCACGCACATGTACAACGCCGCCCGCCGTCTCGCGGAAGCCGGCATCTGCTGAAGCCGGCGGCGCCCGCCGCCGTTGTCCAGAACCTCTCTCGAATCGATCAAGGTTGACCATGTCACGAAATGTTGGAGTCATCGGCCTCGGCGCGATGGGCCTCGGCGTCGCACGCTCGCTGCTGCGCGCCGGCCTGCGCGTGCACGCATGCGACGTGCGCGACACCGTGCTGCAGGCGTTCGCCGCCGAAGGCGGCATCGCGTGCGCGACGCCAGCCGAACTCGGCGCGCAGTGCGACGTCGTCGTCACGCTCGTCGTCAATGCCGCGCAAACGGAAACGGTGCTGTTCGGCGAACACGGCGCGGTCGCGGCGATGAAGCCGGGCGGCGTCGTGATCGCGAGCGCGACCGTCGCACCCGAATTCGCGGTCGCGCTCGGCGCACGCATCGAAGCGGCCGGCCTGCAGATGCTCGACGCGCCGGTGTCGGGCGGCGCCGCGCGCGCCGCCTCCGGCGAGATGACGATGATGACGTCGGGCCCGGCCGCCGCGTATGCGGGCTGCGAGGACGTGCTCGCCGCGATCGCCGGCAAGGTGTACCGCCTCGGCGACGCGCACGGCATCGGCTCGAAGGTGAAGATCATCAACCAGCTGCTGGCCGGTGTGCACATCGCGGCGGCCGCAGAGGCGATGGCGCTCGGCCTGCGCGAAGGCGTCGATGCCGACGCGCTGTACGACGTGATCACACACAGCGCGGGCAATTCGTGGATGTTCGAGAACCGCGTGCCGCACATCCTGAACGGCGACTACACGCCGCTGTCGGCCGTCGACATCTTCGTGAAGGATCTCGGCCTCGTGCTCGATACCGCGCGCCGCAGCAAATTTCCGCTGCCGCTGTCGGCCACCGCGCACCAGATGTTCATGAGCGCGTCGAGCGCCGGCCACGGCGGCGAGGACGATTCCGCCGTGATCAAGACTTTCCCCGGCATCACGCTGCCGCCCGCCCGCTGATTCGAACGACGTTTCCGCCATGACCGCTTCCGCTTCCCGTCCCCTGCTCGGCTGCATCGCCGACGATTTCACCGGCGCGACCGATCTCGCGAACATGCTCGTCAAGAGCGGCATGCGCACCGTGCAGACGATCGGCGTGCCCGCCGACGGCGCCGCTGCCGACACGATCGTCGACGCCGACGCGATCGTCGTCGCGCTGAAGTCGCGCACGATCCCCGCCGCCGACGCCGTCGCGCAATCGCTCGCCGCGTATGAATGGTTGCGCGCGCAAGGGTGCCGCCAGTTCTTCTTCAAGTACTGCTCGACGTTCGATTCGACCGACGCGGGCAACATCGGGCCGGTGGCCGACGCGCTGCTCGATGCGGCCGGCGGCGACTTCACGATCGCGTGCCCGGCGTTCCCGGAAAATGGCCGCACGATCTACCGCGGCCACCTGTTCGTCGGCGACGTGCTGCTGAACGAATCGGGAATGGAAAATCATCCGCTCACGCCGATGAAGGACGCGAACCTCGTGCGCGTGCTGCAACGGCAGACGAAGTCGCCGGTCGGCCTGATCCGCTACGACACGATCGCGCTCGGCGCGGCCGCCGTGCGCGCGCGGATCGACCAGCTGCGCGCGGAAGGCGCCCGTTTCGCGATCGCCGACGCGCTGTCGGACCGCGATCTGTACGTGCTCGGCGAAGCGTGCGCGGGCCTGCCGCTCGTCACGGGCGGCTCGGGCATCGCGCTCGGCCTGCCGGCGAATTTCCGCCGCGCGGAGCAGTTGCCCGAGCGCGACAACGCGGCGTCGCTGCCGCGCATCGACGGCCTGTCGGCCGTGCTCGCCGGCAGCGCATCGAAGGCCACCAACGCACAGGTCGCCGCATGGCGCGCGACGCGTCCGAGTTTCCGCATCGATCCGCTCGCGGCCTCGCGTGGCGAACCCGTCGTCGACCAGGCGCTCGCGTTTGCGCGCACGCACCTGCCGCAGCCCGTGCTGATCTACGCAACGGCCACGCCCGACGAAGTGAAGGCCGTGCAGCAGGCGCTCGGCGTCGACGCGGCCGGCCATCTCGTCGAAAGCACGCTCGCGGCGATCGCCCGCGGGCTGCGCGAACTCGGCGTGCGCAAGTTCGTCGTCGCGGGCGGCGAGACATCCGGCGCGGTCGTGCAGGCGCTCGACGTGAAGTCGTTGCAGATCGGCGCACAGATCGATCCGGGTGTGCCGGCCACGGCCACCATCGACGCGCAACCGCTCGGCCTCGCGCTGAAATCCGGCAACTTCGGCACGGTGGACTTTTTCGACAAGGCGCTGCGCGCGCTGGACGGAGCCGCACGATGAGCGACGAAGCGAAACTGCGTGAAGAGATCTGCGTGGTCGGCGCGAGCCTGTATGCGCGCGGCCATGCGGTCGGCAGCGCCGGCAACATCAGCGCGCGCCTGCATGACGGCTGGCTGATCACGCCGACCGACGCGTGCCTCGGCCGGCTCGACCCGAACGACATCGCGAAGGTCGGCACCGACGGCCAGCCCGTCTCGGGCGGCAAGCCGTCGAAGACGCTCGCGCTGCATCGCGGCATCTACGCGCGCAACGCGGAGGCGAACGGCGTCGTCCACACGCATTCGACGCATCTCGTCGCGTTGACGCTCGCCGGCGTGTGGCGCGACACCGACGTGCTGCCGCCGATCACGCCGTACTACGTGATGAAGGTCGGTCACATCCCGCTGATCCGTTACCGCCGCCCCGGCGACCCGGCCGTCGCGGCCGAAGTCGCGGCGCTGGCCGACCGGGTGCGCGGCGTGCTGCTCGATCGGCTCGGCCCCGTGATGTGGGGGCCGTCGGTATCGCACGCGTCGTATGCGCTCGAGGAGCTCGAGGAAACGGCGCGGCTGTGGCTGATGACGCAGCCGAAGCCCGAACCGCTGACCGACGCGGCGCTCGACGAACTGCGCCAGACCTTCGGCGCGCGCTGGTAACGCGTCGTTCCCTGATCGCACAGTAGTCCGTACCGATTTCCATGCCCGCCGTGTGCGCGGGCCTTTCCGTCAGCACACACACGATCCGGCGGCGTACGCGCCGCCGGCACACCATAGTCCTGGAGACGACGATGACTGCTCTCGACGCGGCCGCAAGCCGCTCGCCCGCCGCGGCCGCCCAATCGGGCGAACTCGACCGCACCTACAAGAAAGTGTTCTGGCGCATCGTGCCATTCCTGATGCTCTGCTACGTGGTCGCGTATCTCGACCGCGTGAACGTCGGCTTCGCCAAGCTGCAGATGTCGCAGGATCTCGCGTTCAGCGAAACCGTGTTCGGACTCGGCGCCGGCATCTTCTTCCTTGGCTACTTTCTGTTCGAACTGCCAAGCAACCTGCTGATGCACCGCATCGGCGCACGCATCTGGATCGCGCGGATCATGATCACGTGGGGCCTGCTGTCCGCGCTGTTCGCGTTCGTGCAGACGCCGACGCAGTTCTACGTGCTGCGCTTTCTGCTCGGCCTCGCGGAAGCCGGCTTCTATCCGGGCGTGATCCTGTACCTCACGTACTGGTTCCCGTCGCATCGCCGCGCGAAGATCATCGCGGTGTTCATGTCCGCGATTCCGGTGTCGGGCATCTTCGGCAACCCGCTGTCGGGCTGGATCATGGAGCGCTTCCACGGCGGCTCGGGCTTTCACGGCTGGCAATGGATGTTCATGATCGAGGCCGTGCCGGCCGTGCTCATCGGCATCGCGACGATCCTGTATCTCGACAACAGCATCCGCGGCGCGAAGTGGCTCGACGAGCGCGAGAAGCAGCTGCTCGAGGACGAAATCGCCGCGCAGCCGCAGGAACAGCAGCAGCACGGCCATTCGCTGAAGGCCGTGTTCTCCGACCCGCGCATGTGGTGGATGTCGCTGATCTACTTCGCGTTCGTCACCGGCCAGTACGGCCTCACGTTCTGGATGCCGACGCTCGTCAAATCGACCGGCATCACCGACACGCTGCAGATCGGCCTGCTGTCGGCGATTCCGTTCGTCGTCGCGATCGTCGTGATGAACCTGTTCGGCCACAGCGCGGACAAGCGGCGCGAACGCCGCTGGCACCTGATCGTGCCGGCGCTGATGGGCGCGATCGGGTTTGCGGTCGCCGCGTCGTACTCGCACAATACGGCGGTGTCGATCGTGTTCCTGTCGCTCGCGGCAGGCGGCGTGCTGACCTGCGCGCCGCTGTTCTGGTCGCTGCCGACCGCGTTCCTCGCGGGCTCCGCGGCCGCGGCCGGGATCGCGATCATCAACTCGGTCGGCAACCTCGCCGGTTTCGCGAGCCCGTACGTGATCGGCTACCTGAAGGACGCCACGCACAGCACCGCGTCCGGCATGTACGTGCTCGCCGCAATGCTCGTGATCGGTGCGATCGCCGTGTGGCTCACGCCGGCCAAACTCGTGAACCGCTGATTCGCCGCTGGCCGATTCATCATTCGACGCGGGGCGCACGGCGCCCCGCCCCATTCATACACAGGACCCGCTGCCATGCCACGCTTCGCCGCCAACCTCTCGATGATGTACACCGAGCATGCGTTTCTCGAACGCTTCGCCGCTGCCGCCTATGACGGCTTCAAGGCCGTCGAGTACCTGTTCCCGTACGACTTCGCCGCCGAGGACATCCGCGCGCGCCTCGACGCGCACGGCCTCGAACAGGCGCTGTTCAACGCGCCGCCGGGCGACTGGGCCGCGGGCGAACGTGGCATCGCATCGCTGCCGGGCCGCGAGGACGAATTCCGCCGCGGCATCGACCAGGCGCTCGACTACGCACGCGTGATCGGCAACAAGAAGCTGCACGTGATGGCCGGCATGGTGTCGCCGGGCGCCGATCGCGCGCGCCATCGCGACACGTATCTGGCGAACCTGCGCCATGCGGCGCAGGCGGCCGCCGCGCACGGCATCACGATCCTGATCGAGCCGATCAACCAGCGCGACATGCCCGGCTACTTCCTGAGCCGCCAGGACGACGCGCAGGCGATCCGCGCGGAAGTCGGCGCGCCGAACCTCAAGGTGCAGTTCGACTGCTACCACTGCCAGATCGTCGAAGGCGATCTCGCGATGAAGCTCAAGCGCGATTTCGCGGGCATCGGCCATATCCAGATCGCGGGCGTGCCGGAACGCCACGAGCCGGATGTCGGCGAACTCAACTACCCGTACCTGTTCGCGCTGATCGACGCGCTCGGCTACGACGGCTGGATCGGTTGCGAGTATCGGCCGAAGGCCGGCACGTCGGAAGGCCTCGGCTGGCTCAAGACATACCTGTAACTCCCGTATTTCCCAGAGGGTCAACAACATGAAAGTACTGATCACCGGCGGCGCCGGCTTTCTCGGCCAGCGTCTCGCGCGCAAGCTGCTCGAGCGCGGCGAACTGACCGGCCCGGACGGCCGTATCGAGAAGATCGACGAGCTGGTGCTGCTCGACGTCGTCAAGGGCAGCGATTTCGGCGATGCGCGCGTGACGTCGATCGTCGGCGACATCGCCGATCGCACGGTGCTCGACAGCGCGATCGACACGCAGACGGGCGCGATCTTCCACCTCGCGGCGATCGTCAGCGGGCAGGCCGAAGCCGATTTCGATCTCGGCATGCGGATCAACCTCGATGCATCGCGCACGCTGCTCGAAGTGTGCCGCGCCCGCGACCACCAGCCGCGCGTCGTGTTCACGAGTTCCGTCGCGGTGTACGGCGGCGCGCTGCCCGACGTCGTGCAGGACGACACCGCGCTGAACCCGCAATCGTCGTACGGCGCCGAGAAGGCGATCGCCGAGCTGCTGCTATGCGACTACGCGCGGCGCGGCTTCGTCGACGGCCGTGTGCTGCGGCTGCCGACCATCAGCGTGCGGCCCGGCCGCCCGAACGCGGCCGCGTCGTCGTTCGCGAGCGGCATCATCCGCGAGCCGCTGAACGGCGAGGAAAGCGTGTGCCCGGTGCCCGGCTCGACGCGGCTGTGGCTGCTGTCGCCGCGCGGCGCGATCGACGCGCTCGTCGCCGGGTGCGAGATCGACGGCGCGAAGCTCGGCAACAAGCGCGTGATCAACCTGCCGGGGCTGTCGGTATCGGTCGACGAGATGATCGCGGCGCTGCGCGAAGTCGCGGGCGACGAGGTCGTGAAGCTGATCCGTCATGCGCCCGATGAACGCGTCGAGAAGATCGTCGGCAGCTGGCCCGGCCGCTGGGACACGTCGCGCGCGGAAGCGCTCGGGTTGAAGGGCGACACGTCGTTCGCGGACGTGATCCGCAGCCATATCGCGGACGAACAGCGCTGATTTGTGCCGGGTCGGGCCGTTCACCGCGGCCCGGCCGATGTTCCGACGCCCCACGACGCGCGTCCCGTCCCGCCAGCCTACCGGGACGCTTCACGTCGAGCACGAGCGCCTGCATGAAGCGCGCATCGACGCCGGGACGACACCGCACCACCACGCCATACGATTCGTCTCCGCGCGACACGCCGCGCGCGTGCCTCGCTCTGCCGCGATGCCGACGGTCGCGCGCAACACGGGTACATATCGGCACCTAGTTGCCGACCTGCGCCGGCATGCCGGGCTCGGCCGCCCGCGTCGCCGACGCCGCCATGCGCGCCCGGTCCTGCTCGGCGAGCTTCGCTTCCGCGGCCTGGATATCGGCCGGATACTCGCCGTCATCGCCCTTCGCCGGGTCGTACCCGGCCGCTTCGAGGCGCATCAGTTCGTCGCGAACCTGCGCACGCGTCAACGGCGCGGTCGATTGCGCGAATGCCGACTGACCGATGATCGCAACGATCATCGTCAGTAGTGCGATATATGTTTTCATCATGAACTCCTTCAATTGGACGTATCGATCAACCACGGGATTTGCGTGACCTGCGAATGCAGGCCGGCGGCTCAGCTTCCGAAATAGATCGTGCAGAAGCTCGCGGGACCGACGCATGCGGAGGCACCCGGACGCGGCGACATCGCCGCCGGCTTGCCCGCGTCGGACGACACGGCCGGATCGCTGCCGACCGCCGTGCTGGCCTGCCGCTGCGGCATCCGCTCGGCCTGCTGCTGGAACAGCGGGCTCACGTCCGGATACGACGTATCGGTCACGAAGCGCAGCCCGTTGTTTTGTGCATCGATCAGTTCCTGCCGGACCTGTTCGCGCGTGAGCGCCTGTGCCGACGCTTGCGTCGCGACACCTGCGAGAGACATCGCCGCCACCGTGGCGGCCACCAGCCAGTGCGTATTCATGTTCCACTCCTTCATCAGTCAACGAGACGACGTGCTACACCCGTATGACGACGGAGGGGCCGGGTTTATTCCCGCCTTTCCATGCGCGCCTGCCGGACCTTCATCGAACTGTCATTCATTCGTCAGCCGGCGTAACCTGACGTAACGCAATGCCCGCCGTGCTTCGGGCAGACTGACCTCCACTTCATCCGGGCCGCCCATCGATCGACATGTCCGCCGCTTATGACCATGCAGCCGCCCTGCTGCGCACGCTGTACGACCGCCATATCGACAGCGGCGCGGTGCTCGACGCGTCCGCATTCCCGGATGCCGAGCGTTTCGTGCGCGCGTGGCCGGCGATCCGCGCGGAGGCGCTGGAGGTAGCACGCGACATGCCGCGCATCCCGCGCTTTCACGAAATCATGCGCGAGCAGTACGACATCTCGGCCAACGATGCACGCGACTGGCGGATGTTCATCATGCAGGCGTACGGCCAGCCGTTTCCGCGCAATCTGTCGCGCTGCCCGACCGTCGCGTCGCTCGTCGCGGCGTCGCCGGACGTGCTGTCCGCGTCGCTGTCGTTCCTCGCGCCCGGCAAGCACATCCCGCCGCATCGCGGGCCGTTTCGCGGCATCCTGCGCGGGTATCTCGTGCTGTCGATGCCGAAGCGCGCGGACGGCACGCCGGCCGCCGTGCTGAAAGTCGACGGACACGAATACCGGCTCGACGAAGGCCGCTTCCTGCTGTGGGACGACACGTTCACGCACGAGGTGTGGAACGACAGCGACGCCGTGCGGATCGTGCTGCTGCTCGATATCCGTCGGCGCGGAATGCCGCGCTGGCTGATGTGGCTGTCGAATGCAGTGATCGGGGTCGTGCGGCTCGGCATCCGGATCCGGGGGCGGTCGATTCCGGTTTAGCCGCCGCCAGCCTGCGCAGACGCCATGGCAAACGCCATCGCTTGCGGCCGCTCCGTTCCGCCTTTCGACACCCGCCGGATCGCCTACACTACAAGCCGTCCCTTCGTGCGGCTCCTGCCAGCTACCGCCATGGCGCATCTCTTCTTCGCCGCGTCGATCCAGCGGCATGTCGAAACGCCCGAGCGCGACGTCGACGCGCATACGGTCGGCGAGGCATTCGACACCATTTTCAGCGAGCAGCCCCGGCTGCGCGGCTACATCGTCGACGACCAGGGTGCGCTGCGAAAGCACCTGTCGGTGTTCATCGACGGCCAGCCCATCCGCGACCGGCAGCGCCTGTCCGATGCGCTCGGGGCCACCAGCCGCGTGTATGTCGTACAGGCGCTGACCGGCGGATAAAGGGACCGATGCACGAGCACATCCCCATACCAAGCGCCGTCACGCCAAGGCGGACCATCCGGAGACATCGCAACATGAACGATCGACTGCTCGTCGCCACCCGCAAGGGCCTGTTCGTCCTGCAACCCGATGGTCATGGCGGCTGGACGCCCGGCGAACCGCATTTCATCGGCGAACCCGTCAGCATGGCGCTCGCCGACCCGCGCGACGGCACGCTGTATGCGGCACTCAATCTCGGCCATTTCGGCGTGAAGCTGCATCGCCTGCGAGCCGGCGCCACCGACTGGGAGGAATGCGCAGTCCCAGTTTATCCGCCACAGCCCGCCGACGCGTCGCCCGCCCGCGCCGACACGCACGCAGGCAGCGTCGACACCGCCGACGCGCCTGCCGGATCGCCACAGCCGCCGTGGACCCTTCAGCAAATCTGGTCGCTCGAAACCGGCGGCGCGGACGAACCGGGCGTGCTGTGGGCCGGCACGATTCCCGGCGGCCTGTTCCGCTCCGACGATCACGGCGATTCGTGGGTCCTCAACCGCGCGCTGTGGGATCGCCCCGAACGCGCCGAATGGGGCGGCGGCGGGTACGACGCGCCGGGCATCCATTCGGTGATGGTCGATCCGCGCGACAGCCGGCACGTCACCGTCGGCATCTCGTGCGGCGGCGTCTGGCAGACCGCGGACGGCGGCGCGACGTGGCGCGTGACCGCGGAAGGCATGGAGGCCGACTACATGCCGCCCGAGCGGCGCGGCGAGCCGAACATGCAGGACCCGCACCGCGTCGTGCAGTGCGCGGCCAACCCGGACGTGCTATGGACGCAGCATCACTGCGCGATCTTCCGCTCGACGGATAGCGGTGAACACTGGCGGCGCATCGAAGCCGAGCCGTCGAGCTTCGGTTTCGCGGTGGCCGTGCATCCGCACGAACCGGATACCGCGTGGTTCGTGCCGGCCGTGAAGGACGCGTGCCGGATTCCGGTGAACGGCCGGTTCGTCGTCACGCGCACGCGCGACGGCGGCCACAGTTTCGAAACCCTGTCGAACGGGTTGCCGGCCGCGCCCGCGTACGACCTCGTGTACCGGCACGGGCTCGCGGTGGACGATTCCGGCACGCGCCTCGCGATGGCGTCGACGACCGGCGGGTTATGGACGTCCGCCGATGGCGGCGAGCACTGGCAACAGGTATCGGCGCACTTGCCGCCGGTGTATTGCGTGCGCTTCGGTTGATCACACGCGGACACCGAACGAAACGCAACCATCCGCACGTTGCCGAACGGAATTCGCGCGCCGGCGTAACCGACCGGCGCTTCACGCAGCCGGCGCTATCCGCCCGACCGACGCACGCGTCCGTGCGATTTCCGCTTCGAGCCAGTCGAGAAACCGCCTGACCTGCGGCTCGCGCTCCCGCCCCGGCCGGCACAGCGCGACGAAGCGCGCACCGGCGAGCCGCACCGCGGGCTCGATCGGCTTCAACGCGCCGCGCTCGACATGCTCGGCGGCCAGCACGGAACTGAGCAGCGCGACACCCTGCCCGTGCAGCACGGCCTGCAGCGCGTAGTGCTCATCGTCGTAATGGCGAAACACCGCGCGTTCGAGCCACGCTTCCCGGCCCGCCGCGCGGCACCACGAGGCCCAATCGACCGACACCGGCAGCGGCGTATCCCACACGGTCTCGATCAGGTCGAGCGGCTCGTCGGTGCGATGCGCATCGAACCCGGCGGCCGCATACGCGCCGAAATATTCGTCGATCAACGCAATCTCGTGCAGCGCGGGAAACTTTCGCGACGTCGCGCGAATCGCGAGATCGATCCGTGCATCCCGTTCGAGATCGACGAGCGCGTTGCCCGTTTCGACCTTGATGTGCAGATGCGGATCGACGCGACGAAACGCGCCGAGACGCGGAATCAGCCACATCGCCGCAAAGGCGGGCGTGGTGGTCAGCACGAGCGCACGCTCGCCGGCCGCATCCGGACGCACCGCGTCGAGCCCGCGACTCAACGCCAGCAACGCATCGTGACTCGCGCGAAACAGCCGCTCGCCTTCTTCCGTCAGCCGCACGCCGCCCGCGCCGCGCTCGAACAGCAGCACGCCGACGCGGCTCTCGAGCGACTTGATCTGGTGCGACACGGCGGCCGGCGTCACGGACAGTTCATCGGCTGCGGCCTTGAACGTGCCAAGCCGTGCCGACGCTTCGAATACACGCAATGCGGTCAGGGGAATTTTCGAGAACACGGAGCCTCGCGGGCCGGACGCGGCCGGGTTGAATTCGATTCAATCGGGGTGAGATTAGGTGAATTGAAGCAGGTGCGCAACGCGGCTAGCCTTGCGGGACGTCGCGGCATGCCGCCGCGGCGGTTGCCCTCGAACCGGAGGAACCCGTGCAAGGCCTACCGCGCAGGATCACGCAGGCGGTGCTCTACGAAGCGATCGCCATTTCCTGCATCTCGCCCGTGATCGCGGCGATCTTCAAGCAGGATCTCGTCTATTCAGGCGCGCTGTCGGCGACGATGTCGGCGATCGCGATGCTGTGGAACCTGATCTTCAACGCGCTGTTCGAGCGCTGGGAAGCGTCGCGCCGGCAGCCGGCGCGTACGCTCGGGCGGCGCATACTGCACGCCACCGGATTCGAGGGCGGGCTGATCTTCATCCTCGTGCCGGTCGTGTCGGGGTGGCTCGACATCTCGTGGTTCGACGCGTTCGTCGTCGATATCGGGCTGTTCGCGTTCTTCTTCTGCTACGCGTTCGTGTTCCAGTGGGCGTTCGACCGCGTGTTCGACGTGCCGGCCGCGACGAAGCAGTCGTGAGCCGGGCGCCTATGCCCCCGCGGCAATTTTCGGCAACTGCCAGCCGAAGCGTACCGCCGCCATCCGCAGCGCAAAGCACGCGACGCCGCCGAGCACGGCCGCGACAACGGGCGGGCAACCGAGTCGCCGGCACGACACGACGACGACCGCGCCGAGCAGTGCCGCGCTCGCGTAGATGTCCGTGACCAGCACGACCGGTATCCGCGCGAGCAGCACATCGCGCACCACGCCGCCCCCACAGCCGGTCACGGCGCCCATCAGCGTGGCGATGAACGGGTGGACGCGGAATTCGAGCGCCTTCACCGCGCCCGCGACCGCGAACAGCGCGAGGCCGGCCGCATCGAGCGCCGTCAGCAGCGACGGCGAGAACGACGCGACCCTCGCATGAAACACGAAGGCGAACAGCCCGGCAGCGAACGCGAGCGCCGGATAACGCCAGTCGCTCACGGCGCTCGGCGGGCGCGCGCCGATCAACAGGTCGCGAATCACGCCGCCGCCGAGCGCGACGACGAGCGACAGCACCATCACCCCGAACAGGTCGAGGCCGGCGCCGATCGCCGCATTGGCGCCCTCGATCGCGAACACCGCCGTGCCCGCGAGATCGGCGGCGAGCACGACTTGCTCGATGCGCTTCATGCGAGTGAATGGCCGATGTGAAGCATCGTCCGGTTGCTGCGTGCGCCGACCGAAGCCGACGGATTGTTCGGCCGCGTGCCGGCTGCGTGTTGCCGTCCGGATGCATCGAGCGGGTTGCGGGTCATCGTCGTCTCCTCGATCGGGGATCGAGCAGTCTAGCGCATCGTCCGGCGACCGTCGGGTGAAGCGCGAAGCAGATCCGTGGAACGGCGCGCGTCGTTATCTGAGCGGTGCGAATCCGTATTGCGACGGGTGCCCGGCCAGAATCCAGTTCGGATACGCATCGATACATGCGCGTTCGATGCAGTCCGCGACGCGCTGCGGCGCGTCGGCCTGCACGAGATCGATCGGCGCGAAAATCCGGTGATCGAACCGACCGGCCGTCAGCGTCAGATGAAACGGCAGCAGCACGGCACCGGCACGTGCGCCGATCGTGAACACACCGCGGTGAATCCGCGCCGGCCGCCCAAACATCGTGACCGCGATCGTCGCCATCGGAAAGCGCTGCATCAGGTACGGCGGCGCGTCGGCGAACACGGCGGCAACGCCGTCGCGCCGGAGTGCCTGCAACACGCGCAGCCCGAGCGCATTCCGGTTGGTTTCGTCGTAGGTGTGCAGCACGCGCAGGTTCGGCACCAGCGTCGCCTCCAGGCCGCCATACGCTTCCCGCGCGACACCCGATACGATCGCGATCCCCGGCAATCGCAACGCGTCGCGCAATGCGTCGATCACGCACACGTTCGCAAACTGCGATACGTAGTGAAACGGCGACACGATCACCGGGCGGCCACCCGCGTCATCGCGGATTGTGCCGATCGCCAGCGCAAGCGCGTGTGCAGCCGCTTCGAGGCCCGGCCAACCTGGCGCGCGCCCGGCGGCACGCTCCACGAGCAGGCGCCGATCGACGAGGGATTCGAGCTCGCGTGCCGCCATCGTCCGCCACGCGTGCGCCGGGGAAAGCGCGACATGCTCGCGTCCCCACTCGTAGCGCAATCGTCCGGCCCAGCGCGCACGCGGACTGCCGACGCTCCGCATGAGCCATGTCGCGAGCGCCAGCCGTTCGAGCGCGCGGCCCGACAGGCGCAGCAGGCATCGATCGCGCCAGCCGGCGCGGCACTGCACCTTATCGCCCATCGTTCGCCAACCATCCGCTGATCCGCGCGATGTCGTCGAAATCCAGCGACGCAACGTCGGCTTTCAACGTCAGGTATGCGGCCAGCATCTCGTAATGGGCGTCCAGCCGCGCCTTGCGGCTCGCAAACAGCGTCTCGTACGCGCGCAGCACATCGAGATTCGACCGGCTGCCGACCTGATAGCCGATTCGCGTTGCATCCAGCGTGCGCACGTTGGCCTGCACGAGCCGGCCGAGCAGCTCGCCGCGCTGCCGTGCCCAGTACAGCCGCTGAAACGCCTCGCGCGTGTCCGCCCCCGCCTGCCTGGTCGCGGCCTGCAGCAAGCTGCCCGCCTTGTCTTCCGCCGCCAGCGCCTGCCCCAGCCGCGCCTGGATGTCCCCGCCGGTCAGCAACGGAATCGAGATCGTCAGCATCGCGGTTGTCGTGGTCGTCGGCTGGGCGAAGCCGGCCGCCGCGCCCGCCGGCGTATGGCTGGCGGTCAGGTTCACGACCGGATAGCGTTGCGCACGCACCCGACGCGCGTCGTCGCCCGCATCGCGTACGTCGAGCTGGCCGATCTGGACCGGGTAGCTCTTCTGCTCTGCCTGTGCCACCCAATAGCCGCTATCGTCCGGATCGATTCGAAGCACCGGCTGCTCGTCCGGCACGCGCGCTATCGTGCCGAGCGGCCGGCCGGTCAGCGTTTCGACGATCCGCCGCCGCGAATCGACCGCCTGCTGCGCGTCGATCTGCTGCAGTCTCGCGGCGTCGAGTTGCGCCTGCGCCTCGCGCACGTCGATGAGCGTCGCTTCGCCGGCCGCCTGTCGGCGCACTGTGATCGCATGCTGCTCGGTCACTGCCGCCAGGTAATCGGTCGCGCGCGTGAGCTCGTCCGTCGCCGCCAGCACGTCGAAATACGCGCGCCCGGTGCGCAGCATCAGCGCCTGCCGCGCACGCGCATACGCAAGCTCGGCCTTCGCGGCAGCGGTGCCGGCCTGTCGATACGCGATCCAGCGCTCCCAGTCGAACAGCGGCTGCGTCAGCGATACGGTCCAGCCGTTCTGCCAGTAGCGCATCGGCGGCACATCGCGCATCACGATACGGTTGTACGTGCGCCCCCATCCGGCGTCGATCCTCGGCAGCAGCGCCGCCCGCGCACGCGGCACGCCGAGCCGGCCGATCTCGACGTCGGCACGCACGCCGGCAAGCGCCGCATCGTGGTCGAGCGCGTCCGTCACGACGGACATCAGGTCATCGGCATAGGCGTAAGCCGGCGCCAGCACGACCGCCGCGACGAGCACGACGCGTGCGACGATCATGCGGCCCCCGCGCGATCGCCCGGCACCAGCACGCCGTCCACCAGTTCGTAGCAGCGCTCGAACGTGGCGGCCAGCGAGCGATCGTGCGTGATGACCACCACGGTTCGCCCGATGCGTTGCAGGAGCGCCCCGATACGCCGCACCGACGCCGCATCGAGATTCGACGTGGGCTCGTCGAGCAGCATCAGTTCCGCCGGCTGATACAGCGCGCGCGCCAGCAGCAGCCGTTGCCGCTGGCCGGCCGAGATGTTCGCGATCGAGTCGCTGATGATCGTGCGCGTGCGCATCGGCAGGCGCATCACGTCGTCCAGCAGACCGACTTCGTCGAGCAGACGATTGATGCGCGCATGATCGATCCGTGCGCTGAACAGCGAGATATTGTCGGCAATCGAGCCGCGCAGGATCAGGTCGCCCTGCCGCATCTGCGTGATGTGATGGCGAACCTCGTCGACCGCGAGGTTCGCATAGCCCACGCCGTTCAACCGGACGTCGCCCTGCTGCGCATGCTCGGCTGCCGCCAGCAGCTTGAAGATCGTCGACTTCCCGCAGCCGGACGGCCCCACGATCGCGATCCGGTCGCCGCGCCGGATCGTGAGGTCCACGCCGGTCAGCACCCGGCGATCCGACGCGCCATACGCGAACGAAACGTTGCGCATCTCGATCGACTCGAAACGCTGCGTCTCGGCCGCGCGGCCGGCCTGCTCCAGTGGCGTGTAGCGCTCGGGTTCGCCCTCGACGATATCGGCGACGCGCGCGGCCGGCACCGTCAGCATCAGCCGCCCGAACAGCGCATTGATGGCCTGCGCGAGTCGCTCCGACGCGAGCGACTTGTAGATCATGAACGAATAGAACACGCCGACCGAGATCTTGCCGTCGAGCATCAGCCCGGCCGACAGCCAGGTAATCGCAATCGCGTCGGCGTAGTCGACGAACTTGAGCACCGCATCGCGCCCGGCCGTGAGTTTCTCGCTGTGCAGCGCCGTGGCCGCATAGGCCTTGAACTTCGCCATGTAGATCGCCGTGCGCCGCGTCTCGCCCGACGCGAGCTTGATCAGCGACGCGCCGCGGATCGTCTCGAACAGCAGGTCTTCGCATTCGGCGGTTCGTTCGAGCACCAGCATGTGCGCGTCGCGCATCGGCGGGTACAGCGCGAACGCCACGCCGACGTACACCGCGAAGATGGCGAGCGCGACACCCGCCAGCAACCGGCTCTGCACGAGCATCAGCAGCACCGCGATGACGCCTACCGCGGCGTCGATCCGCAGCGAGATCGCGGTCCGCACCGCGAAGTCGTTGATCTCGTCGTGCGATTTGACGCGCGCGAACACGTCGCCGACGTTGCGTTTCTCGAAATAGGGAATCGGATGGCGCAGCAATTGCCCGATCAGCCCTTCGGTCATGTTCACGCTGACCAGCGTGTGAATCAGCGCGCTCAGATACGACTCGACGAAGCGGCCGAAGACGCCGATCGCGAAAATGCTCGCGAACGTCACGGCGAGGATCTGCAGCAAGTTGCGGTTGTCGCTGGTCACGACCTGGTCGAGCACCAGATTGCCGAAATACGGCAGCGCCAGGATCGCGCACTGGCTGCCGAGCGCGACGAACAGCAGCTTGCCGATCTGCGCGCGCAACTGCGGGTTCAGCGCCCTGACGCGCGCCAGCGCGGCCGGCACGCGCGAACGGGCACGGATACGCGGCAGGCCGGGGGTAGGCGCACATTCGAGCAGGTAGCCGGACACGCTCGCCAGGAACATGTCGAGCGCGACGCGGCGTCGCCCGACGGCGGGATCGATGACCTGCACGTAACCGCGCCGCGCGCGTTCGAAGACCACGAAATGCGCGCCGCCGAAATGGACGATCGAGCCGGGCTTGATGTCCGCCAGATCGCCGGCATCGAAACGGTATGCCTGAACCGCCAGCCTGAAATCGGTCGCGACGTCGTACAGGTCCATCAGCGACAGGCCGTGAGACGACACCGGCCGGCTCGCCGCGATCTCCCGCACGTCGGTTGCGCGCCCGAGATGGGTAAGCACCATGGCCAGACACGCATATCCGCAGTCCGCGACTTCATTCTGGTAAATCACGCGCACGCGTCAACTCCGGATCATCTGGAACAACGGTTCGAACACCCATTCCGCAATCGTGCGGCGCTCGACGACGACGCTCGCCGTCCCGCGCATGCCGGGCAGGATGCGCAGCGGCGGGTGCGACGAGCCGAACGTCGTGCCGCGCAATGTCGCCCATGCCATGTAATCGACCGGCCGCGCGCCGGCCGGCGCCGATGCAGGCGACGAAGCGGTGGCCGCGGTCATCGTCGTATCCGAAATCGAGTCGATGCGAGCGGCGACGCTGCCGAAACGCGCATAGGGAAATGCGTCGAGCTTAATGCGAACCGTCTGCCCCTCCCGGACGAAGCCGCGCTGGCGGGACGGAATGCGGAGCGCCGCGGACAGCGCCGGTGTCGGGCTGGTGGAAATCACGAGTGCGACGTCGTCGGATTCGAGCGTATTGCCCGGCACGAGACCGGAAAACGTCACGACGCCGTCGCCGGGCGCCGATACGGTCACGTCGCGCCGGGCCGCCTCGTAACGCATGTCGATGTCCTGCACTTCGCGATCGCGCTGTGCGCGTAATTCGCGGATTTGCGCGTCGAGTTCGCGGCGGCCGCCGCGCAGGGTTTCGAGATCGGCGAGCAGCGCCTGATGCCGCGCATCGCCCTGCGCAATCTCGGCTTCGTTCTGACGGACCTCGATGCGCGCCTGCTCGATACGATCGGCGATCACGTAGTCGGCCGCCCCCTCGAGACGCGCGAGCCGGCGCCGCGCATCGTCACCCATCTGCCGCATGCGGAATTGCCGGTCGCCGAGCGCAGCGAGCTCGCGCATGCGCGCCGCCTCCGTACGCTCGACCGCGTGCATGCGTGCGGTCAATGCAGTCACGCGGTCACCGAACTGGGCATTCGTCGCCGCGGTCTGCCGGTCGCGCAGCGCCTCGTCGAAGACGGGTCGCGGGCGACCGTCGGTCGACAGCGTCAGGTCACGTGTCAGCCGGAACAGCGGCTGCCCCTTGCGTACCGTCGCGGCCGGCGCGACGTACACCGCCGTCACGAGACCGTCGTGACCGGTGATTCTGACGTCGGACGGGGAGATGATCTCGCACGGCACGTCGCGCTTCAGCTCGATTTCCTTGAGGAACGCGAACACGACACCCACGACGACGATGACCGATGCGCAGTATGCGATCCAGCGCCACGACACATCCGTGAAGCGCGGTATTTTTCCAGCTTCCCAATCCAATTTCGATATTCCGGGGTCGAACTGCCTGTCGCGGCGAGATGTGCGCGCATCACGCGACACCTGCGCCGTACGTGAACGCGCCGGCGCGATGCCGGCGCGTTGCTCCCGATGGGCGGGATCAGGCCGGTGGCCGAACCGTCCCGCCGCCACCGCCGGTGGGCGGCTTCGTGGTCGGAGGCGTCGTCGGTGGTGTCGGTCGAGACGGCGTCGAGCGGGTCGTCGGTGGCGACGCACGTCGCTTGCAGCACCCCCCTGCCAGTTGTGACTGCGCCAGTGAAGCACGATCGATTTTCTGCACCTTCATACTCCTTGCGTTGGAAAGAACTGATGGAAACATGCGGCAGCGGCGCGGCATGTCACTGGTACGACATCGTGAACGTCGCGGCCCCGTTGGCCGTGCCGCCCGTGATCGTGGACGCGGTGCGGATATAGCGCGCCGAAAACGGCGCCTCGTACACCGTGTTGTTGACGGTGCGGATCGGCACCTGGTTCGGATTGCCCGCCGTCGCGGAATCGGGGCCGAACGAGATCGGCTGCGTGCCGGACAGGATCTGGATACCCAGGCCCGTCGCGCTCGAAGCGCTCGTCAGAGACAGCACGTTGGAACGGTTGCCCGGCGACGTGACGTCGGTAAACGTCACCGCGACCCGTGAAGACACGCCGCGGCAATCGATCGAAATACCGAGCGGCACGGAAGGGGACACGCTGCCGACCTTCTGGAACGTGTTCGCGCCGACCTGGCCGAATTGCACGCTGATGCTGCGCGACGTGACGGTGCAACTCTGCGGGACGACCTTGACCTGCGGCGTCGACAACGTCACCTTCGACGCCGTCAGCCCACCGAGACGCTGCGTGAAAAGCAGCCCGCCTGACACCGATGTGTTGGGCGATACTTCGCCCGTCTTGACGAGCTCCAGCACGATCGGCGTACCGAGGTAGATGTAGCACTTGCCGCTCGCCGGATAACCGCATCGCGACGGTGTATTGAAGACCGACACGGGAACGGTGTACGAACCGGTGTCGGGAACGTAGTCGTCCGCCCCGAGGCGCAACCGGAAACCGAGACCCGGCGCATTCGTCGGGATGATGCCGTTGGAAGAACTCGCGCCCGAACCGCTCGTGTTGTCGACGGTCGTTCCCGTCGTGCAGTAGACACCGACCGGGTACGACTGATTGAACGCGTAGGAAAACCGGGTACTCGCGACGACGGCGCCAACCGGCGCATCGCGCGGGACCGTGACGCTCGCCGGCAGCGACAGCGAAGCGAGATAAATGCCCCCGCTGCCGAGTTCGCAAGCCGCCCTCGCACTCGACGGTAACACCCCGCACGCCAGCAGCAGCCCTCCGATGCAGAACCCGGGCAGATGGCGGCGCACCCGCCCCGCCTTGACGGATGTGTCGCTCCGCGCGTTGAAACGACTTCGAGCATTCATTCGGTGTCTCCTCGACTGGTAACCGACTCGCGAGCCGCCGACGCTGCCTCGTCAGGCTCGCTACGATGCGCAGGAACCGTGTGTTCGCCGTGGCCGATACGTCACGCGGCTGCGTGTCGTTTCCGGTGTTGCCCGCTCCGATCTTCGGTCGGTTGTGCAGGAAGTCGCTACCCCCATCCTCGGCGGAAACATGGTCGCCAGCAAAAAGCACTCGCAAACAGCGATGCGGCACCTGGCCGCCATCTTTTTATGCGAAGCGACCATTCTCAGTCTTCGTGGGACCGAATCCAATCGTACGAGTCAGAAATGTTTACCGAATAATTCATGCGCGGGACATGCACCGATCCGCAGCCGTCGTGTCGTATTTTTGATCTCGGACGGCGATGTCGAACATGTCGCAACGTGTCCGTGCGACAGAAGAAGCGGAGCACCGGTCCGCACCAATGTAAAACGCCCGTCCCGTTTTCACGGTGACGGGCGTTTGCCGGTCGGGCCGGGCTACGCGTCGTTCAATGCACGCCGAGGTACGCCTTCACCGCCGGCAGGCCCGGCTTGCCGTCGAGCGTCGTCACGCCGGCCAGCCACTTGTCGAGCGCTTGCGGGTTCGCCTTCAGCCAGTCGGCGGCAGCCTTGTTCGGGTCCTGCTTGTTCATGATCGGCGCCATCACGTGGTTCTCGATCGACGTCGTGAACTGCAGGTTCGACACGAACTTCGCGACGTTCGGGCAGCGTTGCGCGTAATCGGGCGGGGTTGCCGTCAGCACCTTCGCTTCGCCGTAGTTCGGGCCGAACACGTCGTCGCCGCCGGTCAGGTAGTCGATCTTCATCTGCACGTTCATCGGATGCGGTTCCCAGCCGAGGAACACGATCCACTGCTTGTCGCGGGCCGCACGATTCACTTCGACCAGCATCCCGGCCTCGCTCGACTCGACCAGCTTGAACTTGCCGAGGCCGAACTGGTTGCCATCGATCATCTTCTTGATCAGCGCATTGCCGTCGTTGCCCGGCTCGATCCCGTAGATCTTGCCGTTCAGCTTGTCCGCGTACTTCTGGATGTCCGCGAACGACTTCAGTCCGCCCTGGTACACGTAGTCGGGCACCGCGAGCGTGTATTTCGCGCCGGTCAGGTTCGGCGTCGCGAGCACCTTGATCGTGCCGGCCTTCGTGAACGGCTGGATGATCGGGTCCATCGTCGGCGACCAGTAGCCGAGGAACACGTCGATCTGCTTGCTCTTGATCCCCGCGAACGTGATCGGCACCGAGGCGATCGTCTTCGTCGGGTTGTAGCCGAGCCCCTGCAGCATCGTCGACGCGAGGCCCGTGGTCGCCGCGATGTCGGACCAGCCGACATCGGCGAAGCGCACGTTCTTGCATACGGGCGGATCGGCCGCATAAACGGCCGACATCGGCGCGGTCACCCCGATCCCGCACACCGCTGCGATCAATAGGCGCTTCATCTTGCTTCTCCTCAAAGTGATGTCGTTTGCTTGAATGCGGGATCGTTTATTGAAGCCGCGCGCCGCGATCCCGGCGACGTCGCGGACCGACGGATTGCCGCGGCTCAGCGCCCGGGCAGCCGCCGCTCGTAGCTCGGCGCGTGGCCGAACTGCGCGCGGTATGCCTTGCTGAAATGACACGGCGAATGAAAGCCGCAGACCGTCGTCACGCGTGCGATCGATGCATCGGTCGTGCGCAGCAGGTCGCGGGCGCGTTTCAGGCGCAGCGTCAGGTAATAGTGGGTCGGCGATACGTTCAGGTACACCTTGAACATGCGCTGCAGATGGCGCTGCGACAGCCGCACGAGCCGCGCGAGCTCCTCGAGCGACAGCGGTTCCTCGATGTTCGCCTCCATCAGCCGCACGACCTCGATCAGCTCCGCGCGCGAGAAGCCGACCCGCGCATCGACCGGAATCGGCTGCGTATCGGTCGAGCTGCGAATGCGCTCCAGGATGAACTGCTCGGATACCTGCGCGGCCAGTTGCTGGCCGAACCGCATGCCGACGAGGTTCAGCATCAGGTCGAGCGGCGCGGTGCCGCCCGTGCAGGTCAGCCGGTCGCGATCGACGACGAACAGCTCGTCGGCGAAGCCCACTCGCGGAAATTCGGCATGCAGCGCGGACAGGTTCTCCCAGTGCACGGTGCAGCGATAGCCGTCGAGCAGCCCGCTCGACATCAGCGCATAGGCGCCCGTGCAGATGCCGCCGAGCGGCAGCCCGCGTTCGGCGAGCGCCGCGAGCGTATCGCGCGCGCCCTCGTCGACCACGTCGCGGATGCGGATGCCGCCGCACACGATCATCACGTCGGGCAGGTTGTCGTAGTCGAGCGCCTGCGTGGGCCGCACCGCGATGCCGTTGCTGGCATGCGCGGGCGCGCCGTCGAGCGAGTAGATCGACCACTTGTAGTGATCAGCCCGCCCAACGTAGTTCGCCATCCGAAGCACTTCGACCGCGCTCGAGAACGCGATCATCGAGAAGTTCGGCAGCGTCAGGAAGCCGAAATGGGCGAGGGACGAAACCGGTGAAACGCAGGCGGCGGGCGCGACAGCGACGGCGGACGTCACATCGGTCTCCTGGCGAGGAGGTTGCGGGAGGCCAGCCCCGCGGCGGAAACCGCGGGAGCCGTTATCTATTCATTCAGGGTGATCGACCAGGGCGTTCCCGGCCGCCGAAGATCAGGCCTGCGCGGGCGCAGCCTTCACGCGAAAGAGCTGCTTGAGGCCCGAGAACAGCGGCGCCTTCACGGTGCCCGGTGCGCGGCCGAAGCTTTCGGTGATGCGGTCCAGAATGATCGCGAGCAGCACGACCGACAGACCGCTTTCGAAACCGAGGCCGATGTCGAGGCGCTGGATACTCGCGAGCACGTCGTTGCCGAGGCCGCCCGCGCCGACCATCGACGCGATGATCACCATCGACAGCGCCATCATGATCGTCTGGTTCACGCCCTGCATGATCGACGGCAGCGCGTTCGGGAACTGCACCTTGTACAGCAGCTGCCACGGCGTGCAGCCGAATGCCTGGCCGGCTTCGACGATCTCGCGGTTCACGTGACGGATGCCGAGACTCGTGAGACGCACCGCTGGCGGCATCGCGAAGATCACCGTCGACAGGATCCCCGGCACGCGGCCGAGACCGAACAGCATCGCGGCCGGAATCAGGTAGACGAACGCGGGCATCGTCTGCATCAGGTCGAGAATCGGGCGCACGATCGCGGCGACCCACTTGCTCTTCGCGGCCCAGATGCCGAGCGGAATGCCGAGCACGAGGCTGATGATCGTCGACGACAGCGTGAGGCCGAGCGTGATGACCGTCTGATCCCAGAAGCCCGTCGCGAAGATCAGCAGCAGCGACAGCGTGGTGAACAGCGCGAAGCGCCAGCCCACCCGCCACAGCCCGACGCCGATGAAGATCGCCATCATCAGCCACATCGGGATCGCCTGCAGGCCATGCTCGACGAATGCCGCGAGCCCCTCGATCGCTTGACCGATCGCGTCGAACGTCTTCGCGTCGTGGTCGAGCAGGTAGTGAACGGACTGGTCGACCCAGGTACCGAGCGGAATCATTTCAGACATGGGAGCCTCGCGAACGCGTGATGGCCTTCAGGATGAGCGCACGATCGACCGAGCCGCAGTAGCAGCCGTCGTCGTCGACGACGGGCAGTGCATTCGGGCTGGCGACCACGCGCGCGACGACATGTTCGAGCGACGCATCGCGCCGGATGCTTTCGATCGGCCGCACGGACGGCGTGTCCTCGCCGAGCGCCTCGCGCGTGACGAAGCCGCGAATCTTGCGTGCGGCATCGAGCACGAACGCGTATTCGGCGCTGCCGTTCAGCGACGCCGCGACGTTCGCGGCATCGCACTTCGACACGAGCGGCACGGCGCCCGTCTGCATCAGGTCGCCGGCGGTGAGGTAGCGGCTGGTGTCGATCCCATCGAAGAACGCGCGGACGTAATCGTCGGCCGGGTTCGCGATGATGTCCTGCGGCGTGCCGACCTGCACGAGGCGGCCGCCTTCCATGATCGCGATGCGGTTGCCGATGCGCAGCGCTTCCTCGAGATCGTGCGACACGAACATGATCGTGCGGCGCTGCTCCTTCTGCAGCTGCAGCAGCACGTCCTGCATTTCGCGGCGCTTGAGCGGATCGAGTGCGGAGAACGCCTCGTCCATGATCATCAGCGACGGATTCACGGCCAGCGCGCGGGCGAGGCCGACGCGCTGCTGCATCCCGCCCGACAGCTCGGACGGCAGCTTGTGCGAGAACGGCGCGAGACCGACCTGCTCGAGCACTTCCATCGCACGGCGCTCGCGCTCCTTCTTGCCCATGCCGCCGACTTCGAGCCCGAACGCGGCATTCGACACGACGGTGCGATGCGGCATCAGCGCGAACGACTGGAACACCATGCTCATGTCCTTGCGGCGCAGCGCGGTCAGCGCCGAGCGGCGCGCCGACGCGACGTCGAGCCCGTCGATCAGCACCTTGCCGGCGCTCGGATCGACCAGCCGGTTCACGAGGCGGATCAGCGTGGACTTGCCGGAACCGGACAGGCCCATCAGCACGAAAATTTCGCCTTCCTGCACATCGAAGGAGACGTTGTGCACGCCGACGACCTGGCCGGTGCGCTTGAGCACATCGTCCTTCGTCGCGCCGGCGGCGAGCATGTCGAGCGCCTGCTGCGGATTGCTTCCAAACACCTTGCACAGACCTTCGACCACAACCTTGGGGGCATCCATCGAAACCTTCTCCTCGTGTAGCGGGGACTCGCGCTTGTCATAGCGTGCCTACATAGTTGCCAGAAAAAACCCCGGCCTGCCGACGAATTACGACAAACGCTTGCGCAAATACGACACGCCCGACAGGCCCGCCGGACGGCCCGCGCAGCCGATTGCGGCGGCGCAATACGCGCACCGCCAGCAACGACGGGCGTCACCCGGCGGCCTTGTGCGCAGCAACGCGCCAAACGGCACATGAGGTTTTGCGTCAGGCCGCCTCCGGCGCCCGTCGCTTTACGACAAGTTCACGTCCGTTCCGGCGCCGATCTATTCAGACGAAAGCGCGCGCCGCATTCGCCAGTAAAAAGCATGACCGTGCAAAAAACCGGATGGCGACACCGGACGGCGCACGCCGCGATACCGCGTCAAACCCGGGAATCGGCGAATGCACGCTGTGATACATTCGCCGCAAACACGCCGATCGCGACGTTGCCGTGAGCCTTTCGCCAGCAGGCTCAGCCGCACGACGCGCGCATGCCGGTTCGCCTGCCGGCCGTGCTGAAACCACCTCGATCCGGTGCGATCCGCGATCGAAGGACGATAACGACAGTGAGAGGGAGCAAGGCGTTGAACTGGGCATTCGCCGTAATCGGTTTCATCGTGGGCGGCATCGCCGCGTTGATCGGGGATTTCTCGGCGGGGAGCGGCTCGCTGCTCGGGGCCGCCGTCGGATTCTGCATCGGGCACGCGCTGCGCCAACGCAAGCAGCAAAACCAGCGAGCCGCGACCGACGCGTTCGCGATCTCCGCGACGCCGCCGCCGACCCCATTACCGCTCGCCGATCGCGTCGCGCGCCTCGAGGCAACCGTCGACACGCTCACACGCGAACTCGACGCGCTGCGCGCCCAACTGGCGGGCGCGAAGGCCGGCGCGGCGACCTCCGGCGACATCGCGCAAACGGCTTCGGCCGGTGCCTCCGCCGCGCCGCTGCCAGCCCACGTTCCGGCCACGCCCACGCCACGACCTGTCGCCGCACGGGCCGACACACCGGCATCCACGTCGACGCCGGCACCTGCCGCGGCACCCGCACCGGCAATCGCAGCACGCACCGCCGCCGCGGCCGCTCACGCCAATACCACTGCCAGCCCACCCGCCACTCCGGCCCGCTCTGCCCCGCCCGCACCATCCGCACCACGCGAACCCGGCCTCGCCGAACGCGCATTCGGCGCCGCGCGCGACTGGCTGCTCGGCGGCAACACGGTCGTGCGTGTCGGGATCATCGTGCTGTTCTTCGGCGTCGCGTTTCTGCTCAAGTACGCGGCCGACAACGACATGCTGCCGATCGAATTCCGCCTCGCGGGCACGGCGCTCGCCGCGGCCGCGCTGCTCGCGATCGGCTGGCGCGTGCGGGCGCGCCGCGCCGCATACGGCCTCGTGCTGCAAGGCGGCGGCGTCGGCATCCTGTACCTGACGATCTTCGCCGCGACCAAGCTGTATGCGCTGCTGCCCGTCGGCGCCGCGTTCCCGCTGATGGTCGCGGTCTGCGCGCTGGGCGCGTTCCTCGCGGTGCGGCAGAACGCGCTGCCGCTCGCGTTCATGGGCAGCGCGGGCGGCTTCCTCGCACCGATCCTGCTGTCGACCGGACAGGGCAACCACGTCGCGCTGTTCAGCTACTACGCACTGCTGAACGCGGGCATCTTCGCAATCGCGTGGTTCAAGGCGTGGCGCCCGCTGAACCTGCTCGGCTTCGTGTTCACGTTCACGATCGGCTCCGCGTGGGGCGTGACGGCCTATCGCCCCGCGCTGTTCGCGAGCACCGAGCCGTTCCTCATCCTGTTCTTCCTGATGTATGTCGGCATCGCGCTGCTGTATGCGGTGAAACGCGAACTCGCGCTGCGGCACTATGTGGACGGCACGCTCGTGTTCGGCACGCCGATCGTCGCGACCGCGCTGCAGGCGTCGCTCGTGAAAGGCATGCCGTTCGGGCTCGCGTGGAGCGCGGTCGCGCTGTCGGCGTTCTACGTCGCGGTCGCCGCATGGCTCGCGCGGCGCCGCGATCGCCTCGGGCTGCTGTTCGAATCGATGCTCGCGCTCGCGGTGATCTTCGCGACGCTCGCGGTGCCGCTCGCGTTCTCGGGGCCGACGACCAGCGCCGCGTGGGCCATCGAAGGCGCGGCCGTCGTGTGGCTCGGCGTGCGCCAGAAGCGCCTGCTCGCGTTCGGCTTCGGGCTGCTGATGCAGGTCGCCGCGGCCGGTGCGTTCTTCACGAGCCTGCTGAGCCCGGCCGACGCGACCGCGCTGCCGGTGCTCAACAGCCCGTATATCGCGATGCTGCTGATCGCGCTCGCCGGCCTGTTCACCGGCTGGTGGCTGCACGGGCGCGGCGAAGCGCGCGCATGGCACGCGTGGATGCCCGAGATCGGCGTCGCGGCCGCCGCGTGGGGGCTGCTGTGGTGGGTCAGCGGCGGGCTGCACGAGATCCTCGTCCACGCGAGCCGTCACGTCGACCTGCATGCCGACCGCTTCGTCGTCGATACGACCGCGCTGTTCGCGGCCGGCACCGCGTGGCTCGCGCACGTCGTGCGCCGCCGGCTCGCGTGGCCGCTCGCCGAATGGCCCGCGCTCGCGCTCACGCCGGTGCTGGCGCTGCTCGCACTGCGCGCGTTCGATGCACACGAAGCGCCACTGTCGGGCATGGGCGCGTTCGCGTGGCCGGTGACCGTCGGCGCCGGGTTTGCACTGCTGTGGCGCCAGTCGCGCGGCACGACCGGCGCCGCTGCTGCGAACGGCACGGCGCATTCCGTTGCAGCAGGCATCCTCGCGCCGCTGCATACGCTGGCGTTCTGGACCCTGTGCGGGCTGCTGTCGCTCGAAGGTTTCTGGCGCCTGCGCGCGTTCGTCCCGGAAGGCGCCTGGAGCTGGAGCGCATGGGCGTACGGCTTCGGCGCGCTGCTCCTGCTCGTGTCGGGCCCCGGCTCGCGCCTGCGCTGGCCGGTCGCCGCGTTCCCGCGCGCGTATCAGGTGTGGGGAGCCGCGCCGCTCGCCGCGCTGCTGTGGCTGTGGAGCCTCGCCAGCACGGCAAGCGACGGCGACGCCTCTCCGCTCTTCTGGCTGCCGCTGCTCAATCCGCTCGACGTCGCGCAGGCTCTCGTGTTCGTCGCGTTCGCCGTGTGGCTGCGTCGCCTGAAGACGCTCGGCGTCGCGTGGCATCCGCGCGTCGTCGACTATCTGGCGATCGCGACCGTGTTCCTGTGGTTCAACGCGCTGCTGCTGCGCACGCTGCATCACCGCTTCCACCTGGGCTACGACATCGACACCGTGCTGTCGTCGTTCGGTATCCAGCAAGTGTTCATGGTCGGCTGGAGCCTGTTCGCGTTCGCCGGGATGTGGCTCACGCGCCGCGACGGCATCGCCCGCCTCTGCGCGTTCGCGTCGCTGCCGCTGATCGTCGTGATGTGGGTGTGGACTTTCTACGCGAACTTCACGCAGGACGGCGGAAGCTGGGCGCGCGTGCCGCTGTTCAACCCGCTCGATCTCGTGCTCGCGGTCGTTTATGGGCTCGCCGCGTCGTGGTTCGTGCGTGCGCGCAGGCTCGGCTGGTCGTTCGGCAACTATCGCGTCGAGCTGCTGGGTGCGGCCGGCGCGACCGGGTTCCTGTGGCTGAACGCGATCCTGCTGCGCACGCTGCATCACTGGGCCGGCGTGCCGTACGAATTCGGCGCGATGGCCGAATCGACGCTCGTGCAGGCGTCGGTATCCGTGTACTGGACGGTCTGCGCGCTCGCGATCACGATCTGGGCCACGCGCCGCGGGCTGCGACCGCTGTGGTTCGTCGGGGCCGCGCTGCTCGCGCTCACGGTCGTCAAGCTGTTCCTGTTCGACCTGTCGCACGTCACCGGCATCGAGCGGATCGTATCGTTCATCGGCATCGGCGTACTGCTGCTGTTGATCGGCTATTTCTCGCCGCTGCCGCCGAAAGCCGCCGCGCAACCGGACGGCCGGCCATGAAACGACTCGCCGCCCTATTCGGGCTGAGCCTGCTCGCGTCGTTCGCGGCCGCCGACGGCGCGCCGAACGCCGGCCGCGTCACGCAGCGCTTCGCGCTCGACCTCGACGGCAGCGCCGCGTATTACCAGCTCACCGTGCCGCAGCCCGTGTATGCGGCGAGCCGGCGCGACGATCTCGGCGACGTGCGTATCTTCAACGGCGCGGGCGAGCCGGTGCCGTACTCGCTCGACGCACCCGCCGCGGCCGCGCCCGCCGTGCCGCCGTCCCGCGCGCCGGTGCACTGGTTCCCGCTGCCGCCCGCGCGCGCCGAGCACGGCGATGCACCGCTCGGCGTGACGGTCGGCCCGGACGGCGCGCTGCGCGCGGCCGTCGCGACGCCTTCGCGCCCTGGGCGCGGCGCGGACCTCGTCGACCTGTCGCATACCGACGGCAGCATCGACGCACTGCTCGTGCACGTGGACGACGACAGCTACCAGGGGCGCGTGTCCGTCGAAGCCAGCGACGACCTGCGCAGTTGGCGGCCGCTCGGCAGCACGCAGTTGCTGAAGGTCGGCCGCGGCAACGACATGCTGGTGCAGGAGCGCATCGCGCTCGACGGCGCGGCGCCGCGCTACCTGCGACTCGACTGGCTCGACGGCGCGCCCGCGATCGCGTCGATCGACGTCGAGACGCATCCGCGCGACGCACGCGGCACCGATACGGCGTCCGTGCCGCGCCAGTGGCGCGACGCCGTGCGGATACGCGCCGGCGCCGCGCCGGGCGAATATCTGTTCGACACCGACGGCGCGTATCCGGTCGACCGTGTGCGCATCGACCTGCCACAGCCGAACACCGTCGCGCGCGCGACGCTGCAAAGCCGCGCCGATGCAAAGGCGCCGTGGCGCGACGTCGCGGGCGCCGTGCTGTTCCGGCTGCAGGGCAAGGGCGGCGAGCAGCGCAATCCGCCGCTCGAGTTCATCGCGAACACGGATCGCGCGTGGCGCATCGTCGTCGACATGCGCAACGGCGGGCTCGGCAGCGGCCAGCCGGCCGTCGCGATCGGCTGGCATCCGGCCGCGCTGACCTTCGTCGCGCGCGGCACGCCGCCGTTTACGCTCGGCGTGGGCGACGCGTCGCTCGTGTCGTCGGCCGTGAGCCGCGACGCACTGCTGGTCGGCATGGCGCCCGAAGTGCGGCCCGCCCGCGTCGGCGCGGCGCTGCCGGCATCGGCAGTCGCGCCGGCGGCAGCCGCCGATGCGGATGCCGGGCGTCGCTACGTGCTGTGGGGCGCGCTGGTGGTGGCGGTCGGTGTGCTCGGCACGATTGCATGGCGCGTCGCGAAAGGCGGCGGCGACACGCGCAGCCGCGACGAGTGACCTCGACATGCGTTTGCGTGCCGCTTGACGCAGCGTTCACGTTCATCGAGCAGGTGCGTTCTTTGGGACATCGCCACGCGTGACCGCCCCGATTCATCGAGGGGCTCGCCTTCCACCTTTGCGTGAAGGCCGCACGACGCGCCAGCGGCCCGAGCCGGAGTCCGTCAGCCGCTATCGAGCCACGAATCGGCCGTGCTGACGCGGTCGCCACGGCGACGACCGGCAACTGGCCGCGCCAGCCGCGCGGCGCGCCGCGAAACGTCCGGCGCGACGCACACCCGACTCGCGCCGCGCCACCGCGACGATGCGCGGCGCCCACGCCAGCATGACACGCCGCACGGCCGCCACGCGCGCAGCCAGCCGCGATACCGGAGACACGCGGCGCACAGCATGGGCAACGGGCCGCTTGCACAGGATCGCGCTGTCGTAGCGCTTGCCGGCGAAGCGCATCACGTCGACCACCTCGAAGCCCTGCGCGCCGTAGAACGCCAGCAGGTGCGCAGCAGGATGCGGCGTATCCAGCGCGAGCAGCGCATAGCCGCGCAACGCGGCCCACTGCTCGGCGAACGACAGCAGCAACGCGCCGATCCCGCGGCTCTGGCAAGCCGGGTCCACCGCCACCTGGCGCACGCTCGCGACGCCTTCGCACCGGTACAGCGAGCAGGCCGACGACGGATCGGTCGCATACAGCGTGGCCGTACCGACGACACGCCCGCCGCACACGGCGACATAGCACTCGCCCGCTTCCGCGCGGCGGCGCGTGACGTCTTCGTCCTGATCGACGCACGTGCAGTTGAGCCCCATCGCACCGAGCCGCGCGAACGCGCGGTGCAGCATCGGCGTCAGTTGTGCATAGCTGTCGATTGCCGGATCGAAACGCCGGACGATCACCCGATCGACGCACCTGGAAGGCGGCGCGGCAGCGGTGCGTTCGGCGATCGCGTTCCAGGGTATCGACATGGCCAGGCTCCGTGGTGAAGATGCACGAAGTCTAGGAGCGCGCCGGTTGCCGTCGCAAGAAAAAATGTCGTAAAAATCCCGGGCCAAGACGGCGGGCGGAGGTCACGAATACGGTGCGTTCCGATGCTGTGTGCACGTCGTGGCGAACGCATCGAAGCACCGATCGTTGTTCGCGCAAGCAACGCGCCATGCAATGAAGTCGCGTGGTGATGTCCACATCCGCGCGCATGCCGTTGACACGTACCGCCCCGCGCTCCAGACTCGCTGCTCCGTCACCGCCCCGCGAGCGCCCATGATCACCTGCTTCCTTCGCTACGTCGTCGATCCGTACAAACTCGTCGAATTCGAAACCTACGGCAAGATGTGGATTCCGCTCGTCGAGCAGTTCGGCGGCACGCATCACGGCTACTTCCTGCCGTCCGAAGGCGCGAGCAACATCGCGCTCGCGATGTTCTCGTTCCCGAGCCTCGCCGAATACGAACGCTACCGCGAACGCTCGAAGGACGATCCGGCCTGCCAGGCCGCGTTCCGCTACGCGGAGGAAACGCGCTGCATCGTCAGCTACGAGCGCAGCTTCTTCCGGCCGGTGTTCGAGTAACGGGCGGCGTCGCCGCGCATCGCGCCCCGTTTTCCGGCCGAAGACGAAAAAAAGCCCCGCCTGCATCCGCGCGGCGGGGCCAACCCATGTCAGTAGAGACATCATGGAGGAGACGAGCCCATCTTATCGACCGTGGCGCACCGTCTCAACCAAGCATTTCTGCTATCGATCTGCGGGGCCGCGCACACGATTGCCCCCGCCACGCGGCATATCGATAGAACGAAAAGTCGTTTTCAGAGTGGCGACGGGGTCGTTACCATCTGATTTTAAGCCTGTGCTTAGCCGGGCAAGCCAATCCCAGGAGCGCCCCTTGACTGCATTCGATCAACACCGCCGCCCGTTCGTCGTCGGCATCGGCGGGACCACCCGAGCCGCATCGTCCACCGAACGCGCGCTGTCGTTCGCACTGCGCGGCGCGCAGGCCGCCGGCGCACGCACGCGCCTGTTCGACGGCCCGTTCCTGCATACGCTGCCGCACTACGCCCCCGAACACAAAACGCTGACCGACGCGCAGCGCGAGCTGATCGACGCCGTGCGCCAGGCCGACGCGATCATCATCGCGACGCCCGGCTATCACGGCGGCGTGTCCGGTCTCGTGAAGAACGCGCTCGACACGCTCGAGGAGCTGCGCGCGGACGAACGCCCGTATCTCGACGGCCGCGCGGTCGGCCTGATCGTCACCGCGTACGGCTGGCAGGCGGCCGGCACCGTGCTGACGTCGCTGCGCTCGATCGTCCATGCGCTGCGCGGCTGGCCGACGCCGTTCGGCGCCACCGTCAACACGCTGGAAACGCGCTTCGAAAGCGCCGACAGCTGCTCGGACCCGAAGGTCGTCGCGCAACTCGAGACGGTCGGCACGCAAGCCGCCGAATTCGCGCTCGCGTTCGCGTCGCATCGCGCGGCCTCGCACGCGGCATCGGTCGATGCGCTCGCGCCCGTACTGAAGGTCGCCAACCAGTAACCCCCGCATTCCGCCGCGCGCCTCCGATCGACGAGATTCGACGGGGCGCGCGGCGCGTCTTCCAGCGCGTGGCGATATGCCGGGCGCGTCGTCTCGCCGCTCGAACATCCCGTTTGCGCGTACCACCCCGATAACGATTCAGCCCGCCGCGTGATTTGCATTGGCCGAAAGATTGGTTCACGCAGCCGGCAGGTTTTCGTACGCTGAAAGTCCGAACTTTTTCCGCGCACGCCATGAACCGTACGATCCGCTACAAGGGCTATGAAGTCGCTCCCGCTGCCGCCCGGTTGCCGAACGGGCTGTTCGCCGCCAACCTGACGATCGAACGCGCGAGCGGCGGCCCGTCGCCGCGTTCCGTGTCGTTCGACGCAATCGATTTCTTCTTCGAGGAAGAGCACGCCCTCGCCTACGCATCACGCTGGGGCCGCCTCTGGGTCGACACGAACGCGTGACGCGCGCCGGGCCGGCGTGCACATGGCCGCTCGAAAATACGCGATGACGGAAGCTGTGCAAGAATCTTTCGATCCGTAATCGCATAACAATAGCCATGACCGACACGCTGCAGGAAGAGCATGCAGCCGCAGATCACGCGATGCGCAACTGGACCTTCGAGAGGCAAGGTCCCGTCCGGATCGGTTCCGACGCGCACAAGCAGATGTTCTGTCGGATGCTGCTCGACACACACAACCCGTACAAGCCGGCCGTGATCGACTGGCCGGCGCTCCAGCCGGCCGAACTCAGACGGCTCACGTCGCTGCCGATCTGGGACATCGCCGTGCAAACCGAAGGCCGCGCGTCGATCCGCGTGGCCACCTACGCCGCGACGGTCGACGATCCGCTGCTGCGCCGCGCGCTCGAAATGGACGGCGGCGAGGAAGCCCGCCACAAGGTCGTGCTGTCGAAGCTGGTCGAGGCGTACGGCATCCGGCTCGCGCCCGAGCCGGCCTACCCGGCGCCGACCGATCCCGAATGGTCGTGGATGATGACGGGCTTCAGCGAATGCATCGACAGCTTTTTCGCGTTCGGCCTGTTCCGCTCCGCGCAGCGCTCCGGCTATTTCCCGCCCGAGCTGGTCGAGACCTTCGAGCCCGTGATCCAGGAAGAAGGCCGCCACATCCTGTTCTTCGTGAACTGGTACGCGTGGTACTGGCGCACGATGCCGTGGTGGCGCCGGCCGTGGTTCTTCGCACGGGTGGCGGCCGTGTGGGTGCAACTGATCCGCGACCGCATGAGCATCGCGCGCGGCATCGATGCCGACGGCGCAGCCCGTGACGCGAATTTCCCGGCGACCGGCACCGCCGACATCGGCGATGCGCTGAACCCGCGCGAGTTGATCGAGCTGTGTCTCGTGGAGAACGACCGACGGATGGCCGGTTACGACAAGCGCCTGCTGCGCCCGATGTTCGTGCCGCGGATGGCGCGGTTCGCGCTGCGGTTTCTGAAGAAGTGAAGTCGGGCGCTTGCCGCGCGTCAGGCGGCAAGCGCCCGGTTCGGTCCACGCCCGTGGGCCGAATGTGGCGCGTCCGATACATTCGATCCATCCCTCTTTTTCTTCGTCACGTCGCGCCGTCGCTGGCATGACTGACAAATTGCCGCACCCGGATCTGACATTTCGAGCGCCTTCGACTCGACGCCGACCCGCGGTCTTTGACGGCTGTCGGCACCCCGCCAAACACCCCGCCGCAAGCGTGTCCGCTCAGCTTCCCGCATGCGCGCCGATTCCGCCTTAACGCCGATGTCAGAGCGATCGTCAATAGGACAAATCCGATAAATTGACGCAGACCGTTTCGTTTTTCGTCCTGTAGCACTTTTTTACAACTTCGCCGGACCGGCTCGCCGGGAACGCCCGTCACACGGGCACCCGCGCCGGACATGATGCGTAAATCAGCACAACCGAATGCCTACCGAATCAGATAATTTTAATTATTTTATAATCCATAAATAAAAAACAATACTCATCAAAAGGAAATCTATTAATAGATTAATTAAATGGAAAAAGAATTATCCTCCATCCCGTCAAGAAACATTACAAACATGAAAGAATTCGGTGACGCGCAAACGTTTGCTATTTCATTTGTCTTACTTTTGATGTGATTCGATGTGTAATCTACCGCACAAAACCATCGTAAGTGTTTGATTTTTATATACAAACCAAGATGGACCGAGAAAAAATCAAACCCTTCACGACACATTCTTACAACTTTCAAATTCATTCATCTCCGGCACATCAAAACACGGCGCATTAACCATTCTTTAACTTTCCATTCCCCTCATTTATCACTGTTTGTCAATCTCTAAAATCCACCTCCAATAAACTCCGCCCATCAATTTTGAGATTCGCGCGAGCGCACGGAGTAATCCTCTAAGAAAAGAGACCGGTGTGTGGCGTGCACATTTGGAGGTAGCAGGACATGAACCGCACATACCGCTCGATCTGGAACGAAGCCCTTGGCGCCTGGGTCGCGGCATCGGAACACGATTCGGCACGGGGCAAGCCGAACAAGTCGGCCGTCACGAAGGCCGTGGCAACCGCAGTCTTCGCAGCCGGCGCGCTCGCCAGCAACGTCGCCCATGCGCAGTACTATTCGGCGGGCGGCGGGGCGACCACCAGCTCCAATTCGGTCGCTATCGGGCCGTCTTCCACGGTTTCGTCCAACAACTCCACGGCGATCGGGGCGGGTGCAACCTCTTCCGACGCCTATGCAACCGCCATTGGCAGCAACGCAACGGCCGGCAACAACAGCAGCACGGCCATTGGCGCCAACGCGGTAGCCAGCGGCGGTAATACGCTGGCGATGGGCCGCTCCGCGACCGCTTCCGGCGCGGCCGGGGTCGCGCTGGGCCAGGCCGCGACTGCCAACAGCAATTTCGCCACCGCGGTGGGCAGCCAAGCTCTTGCCTCCGGAACGAACTCGGTCGCCATCGGCGGCTCGACGGCGACCGGCACGCCGAGTACGACCCAGACACTCGCCAATGCCGCAGGCGCCATCGCCATCGGCAACAACGGCACCAAGGGTGCGACGGCAAGCGCGACCAATGCGATTGCGCTCGGCGGTCAATCGCTCGTCGCCTCCACCGCGACCTCGGGTATCGCGCTCGGTCGCGGCGCAACCGTCAACGGTGCATACGGCATCGCACAAGGTGACGGCGTGACCACCGGCGCGACGGGCCAGAACGTGGCGATCGGTTCGTCCGGCACGACCGCGAACAGCGCCACCGCGACCGGCGGTGCCGTGGCGATCGGCCGAGGCCAGAACGCAAGCGGCGACGGCGCCGTTGCGATCGGCGATCCGAACAGCGCAACCGGCACGGGCGCACTGGCGATCGGCGCGAACGACACGTCGAACGGCTCCGGCGCCATCGCGCTCGGCAACAACAACTCGGCGAGCGGCACGGGTGCCGTGGCGCTCGGCAATAGCAGCACGGCGACCAACAGCTCCGTCGCCATCGGCAGCTCGGCGACGGCGACGGGTACCAATGGCGCGGTCGCCATCGGCAATTCCTCGACGGCAACGGGCACTGGCGCAATCTCGCTCGGTAACTCCGGCAGCTTCGGCGCCACCTCGATCGCAAGCGGTACGGACGCACTCGCGCTCGGTAACGGCTCGACGGCCAGCGGCAACGCTGGGGCGGTCGCCGTCGGTGCGGCGGCCGTGGCGTCTGGAAGCTATGGCACGGCACTCGGTTCGAATTCGACCGCAAGCGTCGCAAACTCGGTCGCCCTCGGCTACAACGCGCTGACGACCAGTGCGGCAACGGCGACGTCCGGCGGCACCACCACCGTCAGCAACGCCACGATCGGCGGTCAGACGTTCGGCAACTTCGCCGGCTCCAATTCGGCGGGCGGTGTCGTCAGCGTCGGGCAGTCGGGCTCGGAACGCCGTATCCAGAACGTCGCGGCGGGCCTCGTCACGGCCACCAGCACCGACGCGATCAACGGCAGCCAGCTCTATTCGGTTGCGAGCACGACGACGTCGAGCATCACGAGCCTGTCGACGTCGGCGTCGACGGGGCTGTCGTCGGCTAACAGCTCGATTTCGTCGCTGTCGACTTCCACGTCGACTGGTCTTTCGTCGGCCACGAGTTCCATCGGTTCGCTGTCCACCGGCCTGAGTTCGACCAACAGTTCGGTTACCTCGCTTTCCACGTCGGCTTCGACGGGGCTGTCGTCGGCTAATAGCTCGATCACGTCGCTCTCGACTTCCACGTCGACTGGTCTTTCGTCGGCCACGAGTTCCATCGGTTCGCTGTCCACCGGCCTGAGTTCGACCAACAGTTCGGTTACGTCGCTTTCCACGTCGGCGTCGACGGGGCTGTCGTCGGCTAACAGCTCGATCAAGTCGCTGTCGACTTCCACGTCGACCGGCCTTTCGTCGGCCACGAGTTCCATCGGGTCGCTGTCCACGGGACTCAGCTCGACCAACAGCTCGGTCACCTCGCTTTCCACGTCGGCTTCGACGGGTCTGTCGTCGGCTAACAGCTCGATCACCTCGCTGTCGACTTCCACGTCGACCGGTCTTTCGTCGGCCACGAGTTCCATCGGCTCGCTGTCCACCGGACTTAGCTCGACCAACAGTTCGGTTACCTCGCTTTCCTCGTCGGCTTCGACGGGTCTGTCGTCGGCTAACAGCTCGATCACGTCGCTGTCGACTTCCACGTCGACTGGTCTTTCGTCGGCCACGAGTTCCATCGGTTCGTTGTCCACCGGCCTCAGCTCGACCAACAGTTCGGTTACCTCGCTTTCCACGTCGGCTTCGACGGGGCTGTCGTCGGCCAACAGCTCGATCACGTCCCTGTCGACTTCCACGTCGACTGGTCTTTCGTCGGCCACGAGCTCGATCGGCTCGTTGTCCACCGGCCTGAGCTCGACCAACAGCTCGGTTACCTCGCTTTCCACGTCGGCTTCGACGGGTCTGTCGTCGGCTAACAGCTCCATCACGTCGCTGTCGACTTCCACGTCGACCGGCCTTTCGTCGGCCACGAGTTCCATCAGTTCGCTGTCCACCGGCCTGAGTTCCGTCACGACGAAGACGAACAATCTCGGTACGAGCACGGCGTCAGCACTCGGCGGCGGCTCGACCTACGACCCGGCGACGGGGACGGTTTCCGCACCGGCATATACGACGTACAACGCGAACGGTACGACCTCGACCGCCGACAGCGTCGGCTCGGCGATCAACAATATCAACAGCCAGGGCATCAAGTACTTCCACGCGAACTCGACCGGCGCCGACAGCACCGCAACGGGCGCCGACGCCGTCGCCATTGGCTCCGGCGCCGTCGCCAGCACGATCAACTCCGTCGCCGTCGGCCTCGGCGCCGTCGTCAGCACGGACAATTCCGTCGCGCTCGGCGCCGGCTCGAAGACCGTCGCGGCAACGCCCACGAGCAGCGCAACCGTCGACGGCGTGACGTTCAGCGGATTCGCTGGTGCCAACCCGGTCGGCGTCGTCAGCGTGGGCGATGCCGGCAAGGAACGGCAAGTCACCAACGTCGCCGCCGGTCAAGTGACCTCCACCAGTACCGACGCGATCAACGGCAGCCAGCTGTATTCGGTCGCCCAGCAAGTCGGTACTGCGACCAGCGCCATTTCGTCGCTGTCGACTTCGACTTCGACTGGCTTGTCGTCGGCTAACAGCTCCATCACGTCGCTGTCGACCTCGACTTCGACGGGCTTGTCGTCGGCTAATAGCTCGATCACTTCGCTCTCGACTTCCACGTCGACGGGTCTGTCGTCGGCCAACAGCTCGATCACCTCGCTCTCGACTTCGACCTCGACCGGTCTGTCGTCGGCTAACAGCTCCATCACGTCGCTCTCGACTTCGACCTCGACGGGTCTGTCGTCGGCTAACAGCTCGATCACTTCGCTCTCGACTTCGACTTCGACTGGCCTCTCGTCGGCCAACAGCTCGATCACCTCGCTCTCGACTTCGACCTCGACCGGCCTGTCGTCGGCTAACAGCTCGATCACTTCCCTGTCGACTTCGACTTCGACTGGCTTGTCGTCGGCTAATAGCTCGATCACGTCCTTGTCGACCTCGACTTCGACGGGTTTGTCCTCGGCTAACAGCTCGATCACGTCGCTGTCGACCTCGACCTCGACCGGCCTGTCGTCCGCTAACAGCTCGATCACGTCGTTGTCGACTTCGACCTCGACGGGCCTCTCGTCGGCCAATAGCTCGATCACGTCCCTGTCGACCTCGACCTCGACCGGCCTGTCGTCCGCCAATAGCTCGATCACGTCGCTGTCGACTTCGACCTCGACGGGCCTCTCGTCGGCTAACAGCTCGATCACGTCGCTCTCGACCTCGACTTCGACGGGCCTCTCGTCGGCTAACAGCTCGATCACGTCGCTCTCGACCTCGACTTCGACGGGCCTCTCGTCGGCTAACAGCTCGATCACGTCGCTGTCGACTTCGACCTCGACGGGCCTGTCGTCGGCTAATAGCTCGATCACGTCGCTCTCGACCTCCACCTCGACCGGTTTGTCGTCGGCCACGAGCTCCATCGGTTCGCTGTCCACCGGACTCAGCTCGACCAACAGCTCGGTTACCTCGCTTTCCACGTCGGCTTCGACGGGTCTGTCGTCGGCCAACAGTTCGATCACCTCGCTGTCCACATCGACCTCGACCGGTCTGTCGTCGGCTAATAGCTCGATCATCTCGCTCTCGACTTCGACCTCGACCGGCCTGTCGTCGGCTAACAGCTCGATCACTTCCCTGTCGACTTCGACTTCGACTGGCTTGTCGTCGGCTAATAGCTCGATCACCTCGCTCTCGACTTCGACATCGACCGGCCTGTCGTCCGCCAACAGCTCGATCACCTCGCTGTCGACTTCGACCTCGACGGGTCTGTCCTCGGCTAATAGCTCGATCACTTCGCTGTCGACCTCGACTTCGACGGGCCTGTCGTCGGCTAATAGTTCGATCACTTCGCTGTCGACCTCGACTTCGACGGGCCTGTCGTCGGCTAACAGTTCGATCACTTCGCTCTCGACCTCGACCTCGACGGGCTTGTCGTCGGCCAACAGTTCGATCACTTCGCTGTCGACCTCGACCTCGACTGGCCTCTCGTCGGCCAACAGCTCGATCGATTCGCTGTCCACGTCGACCTCGACGGGTCTGTCGTCGGCTAACAGCTCGATCACCTCGCTGTCGACCTCGACTTCGACGGGCCTGTCGTCGGCTAATAGTTCGATCACCTCGCTGTCGACCTCGACTTCGACGGGTCTGTCCTCGGCTAACAGTTCGATTACGTCGCTCTCGACTTCGACTTCGACTGGCTTGTCTTCGGCTAACAGCTCGATCACCTCGCTGTCGACCTCAACCTCGACCGGCCTCTCGTCGGCCAACAGCTCGATCACCTCGCTGTCGACCTCGACTTCGACTGGCCTCTCGTCGGCCAACAGCTCGATCGATTCGCTGTCGACCTCGACCTCGACCGGCCTGTCGTCGGCTAACAGCTCGATCACTTCGCTCTCGACTTCGACTTCGACTGGCTTGTCGTCGGCTAACAGCTCGATCACCTCGCTGTCGACCTCGACTTCGACGGGTCTGTCCTCGGCTAATAGCTCGATCACCTCGCTGTCGACCTCGACGTCGACCGGCCTGTCGTCGGCTAACAGTTCGATCACGTCGCTCTCGACTTCGACTTCGACGGGCCTCTCGTCCGCGAATAGCTCGATCACTTCGCTCTCGACCTCGACTTCGACCGGTCTGTCGTCGGCCAACAGCTCGATCACGTCCTTGTCGACCTCGACCTCGACCGGCCTGTCGTCGGCTAACAGCTCGATCACTTCGCTGTCGACCTCGACCTCGACCGGCCTGTCGTCGGCTAACAGCTCGATCACTTCGCTCTCGACTTCGACTTCGACTGGCTTGTCGTCGGCTAACAGCTCGATCACCTCGCTGTCGACCTCAACCTCGACCGGCCTGTCGTCGGCTAATAGCTCGATCACCTCGCTGTCGACCTCGACTTCGACTGGCCTCTCGTCGGCCAACAGCTCGATCACCTCGCTGTCGACCTCGACTTCGACTGGCCTCTCGTCGGCCAACAGCTCGATCACCTCGCTGTCGACTTCGACTTCGACTGGCCTCTCGTCGGCCAACAGCTCGATCACCTCGCTGTCGACTTCGACCTCGACCGGCCTGTCGTCGGCTAACAGCTCGATCACTTCGCTGTCGACTTCGACTTCGACCGGCTTGTCGTCGGCCAACAGTTCGATCACGTCGCTCTCGACTTCGACCTCGACGGGTCTGTCGTCGGCCAACAGTTCGATCACCTCGCTGTCGACTTCGACCTCGACCGGCCTCTCGTCCGCGAATAGCTCGATCACTTCGCTCTCGACCTCGACTTCGACCGGTCTGTCGTCGGCCAACAGCTCGATCACGTCGCTGTCGACATCGACCTCGACCGGCCTGTCGTCGGCTAATAGCTCGATCACGTCGCTGTCGACTTCGACCTCGACCGGCCTGTCGTCGGCTAACAGCTCGATCACGTCCTTGTCGACCTCGACCTCGACGGGTCTGTCCTCGGCTAACAGCTCGATCGATTCGCTGTCGACATCGACCTCGACCGGCCTGTCGTCGGCCAACAGTTCGATCACCTCGCTGTCGACCTCGACGTCGACCGGCCTGTCGTCGGCCAACAGTTCGATCACGTCGCTCTCGACTTCGACTTCGACCGGCCTCTCGTCGGCCAACAGCTCGATCACGTCCCTGTCGACCTCCACCTCGACCGGTTTGTCGTCGGCCACGAGCTCCATCGGTTCGCTGTCCACCGGCCTGAGTTCGACCAACAGCTCGGTTACCTCGCTGTCCACGTCGGCTTCGACGGGTCTGTCGTCCGCGAACAGCTCGATCAGCTCCCTGTCGACCTCGACCTCGACCGCGATCAACGCCGCGAAGACGCACTACTACAGCGTCAACGACAACGGCGTGCAGCAAGCCAACTACGACAACGACGGCGCCACGGGCACCAACGCCCTCGCCGCCGGCGTGAACGCCAGCGCGGCGGGCGCGAGCAGCGTGGCAGTCGGCGACGGCTCGAACGCGCAGACGGCAGGCGCAGTCGCGATCGGCCAGAACGCCTCGGCAACGGGCGGCAAGGCGGTATCGATCGGCTCCGGCAACACGGCGTCGGGCGATGGCGCGGTCGCGATCGGTGACCCGAACGTGGCGACGGGCACCGGCGCCGTGGCGATGGGTGCGAACAACACGGCGACCGGTGACGGCGCGGTGTCCCTTGGCAACCAGAACACGGCAACCGGCGCCAGCGCGCTGGCCCTCGGCAGCTCGAACCAGGCAACCGCGGACAACACGATCGCGCTGGGCAGCCAGGCCACGGCCAGCGCCACCGGCGCCCAGGCCTACGGCTCGGCCGCCAAGGCCACGGCCGCCGACGCGCTCGCCTTCGGCACGAACGCGCAAGCGAACGTCGCGAACTCGATCGCACTCGGCGCGAACTCGGTCACGGCCGCGGCGGTCGGCACCTCGAGCGCCACGATCGGCGGCGTCACGTACCCGTTCGCGGGCGGCTCGCCGGTCGGCGTGGTGAGCGTCGGCGCACCGGGCCAGGAACGCCAGATCACGAACGTCGCCGCGGGCCGGATCTCGGCCACGAGCACGGACGCGATCAACGGCAGCCAGCTGAACGCGACGAACAACGCGATCAACACGCTGTCGACGTCCACCGCGTCGAACGTCGCATCCCTGTCGACCGGCATCAACTCGCTGTCGACCGGGCTGAGCACGACGAACAGCAACGTGGCCTCGCTGTCCACGTCGACCTCGACCGCGATCAACTCGCTGTCGACGGGCCTCAGCACGACGAACAGCAACGTCAACTCGCTGTCGACGTCGACCTCGACCGGCATCGGTTCGCTGTCCACCGGCCTGAGCACGACGAACAGCAACGTGGCGTCGCTGTCGACCGGCGTGACGAACATCAACAACCAGTTGAACCAGCTGTCGACGACGCTCAACAACAACACGACGCGTGCGGCGAACAACAACGGCGTCGCCGCCGACCTGAACGGCAAGGGCAACGACCTTCCGGTGGTCACGGCCGGCTCGAACTCGGTGGCGATCGGCGCGGGTTCGAACGACGGCGGTCGCTCGAACGTGGTGTCGGTCGGCAACGACACGCAGCAGCGCCAGATCACGAACGTCGCGCCGGGTACGCAAGGCACCGACGCGGTGAACGTGAACCAGCTGACGCAGGTGCAGACGACGCTGTCGACGGCACTGTCGGGCCAGCAGGCGCAGATCAACTCGCTGGGTTCGCAACTGCAGCAGACCGACCAGATGGCGAAGCAGGGTATCGCGGCCGTCGGCGCGATGGCGTCGATCCCGCAGCTCGATCGCGACGCCAACTTCGGGATGGGCGTGGGCACGTCGACCTTCCTCGGCCAGAAGGCGATGGCGGTCAACATGCAGGCGCGCATCACGGAGAACCTGAAGGCGTCGATCAACGGCGGTTTCAGCGGCGGTCAGAAGGTGATCGGCGCCGGCATGCTGTATCAGTGGAAGTAACGCGTCGCGCCGCCCGGCCGCCCGGCTAGCCAGCCGGACGGCCCGCGGCCCGACGGCAGGACGAGCCCGCTGCGCACCGCGCGGCGGGCCTCGGTCAACCCAAGCTTTAAGGACGTCACCGTGAACAAACTCGCTCTTGCGCTCGCGCTTTCCGCAACGGCCCTCGCCGCGTGCTCGACCGCATCCGGCCCGACCTTCAGCGCCTCCGAACTGCAGCCGCGCGACGGCGTGCGCACCTTCCAGGTGGACTGCCACGGCCTGCTGTCGGGCCCGCAGACCTGCATGAAGGCCGCCCGCAAGATCTGTGGCGACGAGCCCGTGCGCGCCGTCGACTCGGCCCGCGCGCTGCGCGACAAATCCGATCCGGCCACGCTGGTGTTCCAGTGCGGCGCCGCACCGGCCGAAGCGGCTTCGGCCGCCACACCCGCACCCGCCGCCGTGATCGAACGCGTGAACCTGTCCGGCGACGCACTGTTCGCCACCGACCACGCGACGCTCGCGCCGACCGCGCGCGAATCGCTGGACCGGCTGCTGAGCGAGCGCGCCGACCACACGTACTCGCAAGTGACGGTCACCGGCTTCACCGACTCGGTGGGCAGCGACGACTACAACCTCGCGCTGTCGAAGCGCCGCGCCGAATCGGTCGCCGCCTATCTGAAGGCGCACGGGCTGAAGACCGACTCGATCACCGTGTCGGGCCGCGGCAAGGCCGATCCGGTCGCGTCCAACGCGACGCCGGAAGGCCGCGCCAACAACCGCCGCGTCGAAATCCGGCTGCAGCACTGAGCCGCCGGCGGCCGCCCATGCGGCCGCGCGATCCGGCAGGCCAGCCGCGCCACGCCGGCACGCCACGGGAGGACCGGGCGCCGCTTCGCAGGCGCCCGCTTCCGTTGGCCGGCGCTATGTCAAAGTTCGTCACGTCCTGCCAAAACCGGCGGTTTCCATGCCACAATCGCCGCAGACAGTCGCCGGGGCAGCCCGCCCGACGCGCGCCGTCCCAGGCGTGCCCGGCGACACGCCGGAATCCGGCTGCCGCCTTCGCGAATCCCGTCGCCCGGTTCGCGCGCCGCGGTGCCACCGGCGCGAATCCAACCATGACGATCCACGGCGCGCCGCTGCCGGCCAGACGCTCGACGCGATGCCCGGACGCACGACGCCGCAGAGGAAACCAACCGGTGACGGACATCAATGAAGCCGCCGCGGGCGGCACGCGCAAGCAACGGCCGGCGGTCGGCATCTCGCTGTTTGCGCGCGACGGCCAGGCGATCTGGGAAAACGGCATTCACCAGAACATCGCGTTCCTCGCGATGATGCTCAAGCGCTCGGATCGCGTCGGCCCCGTCTATTTCCTGAACGGCGGCGACGCCAACGCGCTGCCCGCCGGCCTCGAACTCGACGGCCTCGACATCCCGCTCGTGAAACCCGCCGACGTCACGCACGAACTCGACGTCGTGATCGAAATGGGCGCGCAGTTGCCAGTCGAATGGCTCAGGCACATGAAGGCGCTCGGCAAGAAGATCGCCGCGTTCTTCTGCGGGCACGTGTATGCCGGCCTGTGCGAAACGCCGATCTTCGGGAAGCCGTCGGGGCACGTGTTCAACGGCGCACCGTTCGACGAAGTGTGGCTGCTGCCGCAATACGACAAGACCGCCGCGCCGATGCTGCGGACGATCCTGCGCGCGCCCGTCCACCTGATGCCGCACATCTGGTCGCCGTACTTCCTCGAGCGCCGCGTGGCCACGCTGGCCGACGAAGGCGCGACGTTCGGCTATCAGCCCGGCCAGCGGCCGTGGAAGCTCGCGATGCTCGAGCCGAACATCTCGGTCGCGAAGTCCTGCCACTACCCGATGCTCGCGTGCGACGCGTTCTACCGCGCGCGGCCTGATGCGGTGCAACACATGTTCGTCGTCAATTCGATGCACATGAAGGAACATCCGACCTTCGTGCACTTCGCGAACAGCCTCGATCTCGTGCGCCAGCACAAGGCGACGTTCGAGCCGCGACTCGACCTGCCGGGCTTCATGGCGCGTCACGCGGATGCGGTCGTGTCGCACCACTGGGAAAACGGGCAGAACTATCTGTATTACGACGTGCTGTACGGCGGCTATCCGCTGATCCACAACTCGACGCTGATCGGCGACGCCGGCTATTACTACCCGGACTTCGACTCGGCTGCCGGCGGCCGCGCGCTGCTCGAAGCGTGGCTGCATCACGACGAACGCCTCGACGACTACCGCGCGAAAGCGGGCCGGCTGCTGCAGTCGGTCTCGATCGACAACCCCGCGAACCTCGACGCGTTCGTCTCGCGTCTGGTCGCCTGAACCGGAGCATACGCATGTCGGACTCCAATGCCCGTCAAGCGCCCGGCGAGGGCAAGCGTCTCGTCGTCGGCGTGTCGCTGTTCGTGCGCGGCGCCGGCCAGTCGCTGTGGGAAAACGGCATTTTCCAGAACTGCCTGCTGCTGATCCTGCTGCTGCGTCAGTCGCCGCTCGTCGCGGATGCCGTGATGGTGAACGGCGGCGAACAGGTCGCCGATCCGCAGATGATGCTCGGCGAGTGGAACGTGCCGCTGCTGTCGATGGATGAAGCGCTCGAGCGCTGCGACGTGCTGATCGAAATGAGCGCGCAGTTCGGCGCGGACTACCTGCGCGCGTTCCGCGAGCGCGGCGGCAAGGTGGTCACGATGCGGGTCGGCAACGACTACGTGATCGACATCGAGCGCGCGATGTTCGACAAGCCGTCGGGTTTCCTGTTCTCCGGCGCGCCGTACGACGCGGTGTGGACGATTCCCGAGTTCGAGCGCTCGTGCCTGCACTACTACCAGACGGGCCTGCGCGCGCCGGTCACGATCGTCCCGCACATCTGGCATCCGATGCTGTTCGACAAGGCGCGCGCGACGCTCGGCGCCGGTTTGTCGTTCGGCTATCAGCCGGGCAAGCCGCGCTGGCGCGTGACGATGTTCGAGCCGAACATCTGCATGGTGAAGACGAGCATCATTCCGATGCTCGTGACCGAGGAAGCGTATCGCGCGAAGCCCGAGTTCCTCGAGTTCGTGCGCGTGTGCAACACGATTCACCTGAAGGAACATCCGACGTTCGTGCACTTCGCGAAGAGCCTCGACATCGTGAACCACGGGATCACGACGTTCGAGAGCCGCTATGCGGTGTACGAGTTCATGGCCGCGTACGGCGATGCGGTGGTGTCGCACACGTGGGAGAACGCGCAGAACTACCTGTACTACGAGCTGCTGTACGGCGACTATCCGCTGATCCACAACTCGCCGTTCCTCGGCAAGGCCGGGTATTTCTATCCGGATTTCGACTGCCAGGCGGGCGGCCGCGCGCTGCTGCAGGCGTTCGCCGAGCACGACGCGAATCTCGACGCCTACCGCGAGCAGTCGAAGCACGTGCTCGACTCGGTCAGCATCTACAACCCCGAGAACGTCGCGGCCTATACGGACGCGATCGCCACTCTCTATCGCGACGCGTGACGCGCCGCCCTTTCCGGACCCTGACCATGAACGCACGCCCGACCCTCACCCGCGCAAAATGGCTGATCGGCTGCGCCGCCGCATCGATCGCGATCGGCGCGCACGCGCAAGCCGCCGGCGAATCGGCCGACACGCTGCTGCGCGACTCCGATGCGGTGTTCAAGCAGCTCGACGCCGGCCAGTACGGGGCGGTATGGAGCGACGCCGCACCGTTCGTCAAGGCGCGCTTCAAGCAGGACCAGTTCGCCGCGCAGATGCAGCAGGCCCGCCAGTCGGTTGGCGCGGTCAGCCATCGCGGCTGGGCGCAGGTCACGCGCATCCGCTACGAGCGGACGACCGGAATGCCCGACGGGCTCTATGCGAACGTCGATTACGCGACGACGCTCGCGAGCGGCGCCACGATGTTCGAGAAGCTGAGCTTTCGCCTCGAAACCGACGGCCGCTGGCATCTGACGGGCTACGTGCCGCGTCAGACGCAAAGCGCCGCGCAGTAAGCCACGCACTGCCCGCCCCACGGAGCCGATCCGATGAAACTCAATGTCGCGATAACGATGAACGTGCAGCGCGACGCGACGCAGTCGATCTGGTACAACGGCGCGAACCAGCACTGCGTGTACCTGTACATGCTGCTGAAGCAGTCGCCTTTGATCGGCGAGGTCTGGCTCGCGCACGACAACGGCATCACCGAGTATCCGCAGGCGCTGATGATGGACGCGTTCGGCGACGCGCTGCGGCCGCTGTCGGCCGTCGTTCACCAGACCGACCTGCTGATCGAGATGAACGCGTTCATCGACCCGTCGCACACGGACGTCGTGCGCCAGCGCGGCGGCAAGTGCGTGTCGTATCGCTTCGGCAACGACTACGTGATCGCGGTCGAGACGATCAACTTCGAGAAGAACGACTGGCGGCCGAACCCGCACCGCGTGCAGTTCGATGAGATCTGGACCAATCCGCAGCACATGCACACGTGCGCCGCGTATTTCCAGGCCGTGTACCGTGCCCCGGTGATCGAGCTGCCGCATATCTGGTCGCCGTATTTCATCGAGCGCAGCCTCGACGCCGATCCCGAGCTGAAGGCCCGCTTCGGCTATCGCAACCACGGCCCGGCCAAGCGCATCGCGTTCTTCGAGCCGAACCTGAACGTCGTGAAGAGCGCGATCGTGCCGATGCTCGCCGCGAACGCGTGCTACGTCGAGCATCCGGAGCTCGTCGAGCACGTGTACATGACCAACACGTTCGACAAGAAGGAAAACGTCGCCTTCAAGCATCTCGCGCTCGGGCTCGAGATGGTGCGCGACGGCAAGGCCACCGCCGACGTGCGCGCGCCGTTCGTCGCATGGGCCGCGCATCACACCGACATCGTGGTGTCGCACCACTGGGAAAACGGCCTGAACTACCTGCTGTACGACGCGCTGTACGGCAACTATCCGCTCGTGCACAACTCGCCGTTCCTGCGCGACGTCGGCTACTACTATCCGGACTTCGAGATCTTCGATGCGGCGCGCGCGATCGCGACCGCCGCGCAGACGCACGACGCACGGCTCGACGACTACGCGGCCGCCGCCCGCCGCTGCCTGCACCAGGTCGACACGCTCGCCGAGCACAACGTGCGCGCGTATTCCACGCAGATTCAGCATCTGTTCGCCGACCGCCCGCTCGGCTGATTGCCTTCGCACGCGCCCCCGCCCATGAATCAGACCGTCCGCAATTTCGTCGTGATCGATTCGATCCACGGCCCGTTCGTCATCAACCGGCATTGCGCGTTGCAGGCCGAGGCGCTGATCAAGACCGGCCGGCCGCATATCCAGGGCGAACTCGACACGATCCTGCAGGTGATCGATCAGTTGCCCGACGGCGCGATCGCGGTGGACGGCGGCGCGAACGCGGGGCTGGTGTGCGTGCCGATCGCGCACCGGCTGCGCGAGCGCGGCGGCCGCGTCTATGCGTTCGAGCCGCAACGCACGCTGTTTCACGCGCTCGGCGGCACCGTCGCGCTCAACCAGCTCGACAATCTCCATCTGCTGAACATGGGGCTGGCCGCCGCCAACGGCACGATGAAAGTGCCCGACGTCGACTACGGACAGGATGCCGACTTCGGGCAGGTCTCGCTCGTCGATGCGCAAGCCTCCGGCGGCACGCCGACGCCGGTCGTCCGGCTCGATTCGCTTGGCCTGCCGCGGCTGGATTTCCTGAAACTCGACATCGAAGGAATGGAGATCGACGCGCTGCGCGGCGCGCGGCAGCTGATCGAGACGCATCTGCCGTGGTGCTGGATCGAATACTGGAAAGTCGGCGAGGCGCCGATCATCGACACGTTCGCCGGTCTCGACTACACGTTCTACCGGATCGACGGACTGAACATGCTGTGCGTGCCGAACCCGCGCTGGGACCGGCAGCGCCTGTTCATCACCGGCGAACCGCTCACCGCCGGCTCGACGGCCGAACGCGGCACGGATTCCGCGACGGCCGCGCCCACCGACGCCGACACCCCCGAAACGAACTGGAACCGCGCGCTCGACCACGAATCGCGCGGCGAGTGGGGACACGCGATCGACCGCTGGCAACGCGCACGCGGCCGCGGGCTCGACGACGATGCGATCGCGCTGCAGCTCGCGTCGTGCTACGGCTTCGCCGGCGCACCCGAGGCCGGGCTCGCAACGCTCGACCATTTTGGCGATCCGGCCGCGCTGCCCGACGCGGCGCGCGGGCGCATCCAGCTGGCGCGCTCGGCACTGCTGCTGCGCGCCGGCCGGCGCGACGAGGCCGCACGCGCGACCATCGACAGCGAAAACGTGCTGACGGCCGCGCAATTCGGGCTGCCGACGGAACGGCTCTACCAGGGTCAGCCGCTGCACGGCAAGCGGCTGCTGATCCTCAGCTACGGCGGGGTCGGCGATCAGCTTCAGTACGCGCGCTATCTGCATGCGCTCGACGCATTCGGCTGCGCCGGCGTGACCGTGGTCGTACCCGACGCGCTGACGGGCCTGCTGCGCGAGACGTTCCCGCGCATCGAATTCGTCGGCGCGCACGGCGCGTGGGTCGACACGTCGCAGCTCGCCCACGACTACTGGTGCTCGTTCCTGATGCTCGCCGCGCTGTTCGGTTACGCGCCGACGCCGGAAGGCATGCCCCCGTACCTGACGTGCCCGCCCGCGCATGCGGCCGCGTGGCGCGAGCGCGTATCGCACGACGGCCATGCGCCCGGCACGCGTCGCATCGGGCTGAACTGGCGCGGACGCGACGAAAGCGATGCGCGCTTCCATCGCGCGGCCAGCCTGCGCGATTTCGCGCCGCTCGCGCGGATGCACGGCTACGCCGCGTACTGTCTCAATCGCGACCTGTCCGCGCAATCCGAGCAATCGGACCTGCCGGTCACCTTCCCGCATCACGCGATCGGCGATTTCGGCGATCTGGCCGCGCTGATGCTCGCGATGGACGCCGTCGTGACCACCTGCACCGCCCACATCCATCTCGCCGGCGCACTCGGCGTGCCGGCCGTGCTGCTGCTCAGCCCGAAAGCGGACGCGCGCTGGGAAACCGGCTCGCGCACCGCGCTCTACCCCGGCATCCGGATCGTGCGCGCCGCGCACGTCGGTCGATGGGACGATGCGATCGACCGCGCGATGGCGCTGGTGCTCGGCGGTTTCGGGAAGGATTGAGATTCGACGGCCGCGCGAGCGGGCCGCGGTACCGGGCCCGCACCCGCGCCGGTTGCGTTACACCAGTACCCGATCGCCGCTTTGCGCGGCGAACGCGCGGCCATGCCGCCGCCCGATGCGCGCCAGCAGCACGAAGCAACGGGCCGCCGGCCGGCCTGCGCCGCCCGATTGCCTGACGAGGCTGTCGGATACACCGCGCGCGATCGCCGACTCGTCGCCGCACGCACCGGCGAGGACGCCCGCGTAATAGTGCCGGGCCGCCAGCTCGCGACCGCCCGCGTCGAGCGGGCTCATCCGCTGAATGCGGCGCGCGACGGTCGTCAGGCCATCGAGATAGGGCGCGACATCGATCGGCGCATCGGTCGACTCGGCGCCCAGTTGCCACAGCATGTCGGCCAGCTCGGCGAGCGCGACCAGGTCGCGCACATCGGTCGCCTGCGTGCCCGTTCCGCCTCCGGCTTTCGTCCCCGCCATGCCCACGTCCCCTTTGCGATTCGTCCCAACCGCGACACACACCCGGCGCGCCGCCCTGCCCGCTTCCGCACTCACGCCGCCGCCGGCGACCGCCATGAAAAGCGGATGCCCTGCGCCCACGCGACGCCGGCATCCACGATGATCTGCCGGTCGGTCTCGCTTTCCACGCCTTCGACGACGACGTGCCGCGCCCCTTCATGCGCAAACGCGATCAGCCGGCGAAACTGGTAACGCCCGATCGCGTTGCGCTTGATCAACGACAGGACCGACCGGTCGAGCTTCACGATGTCGGGGTTGCCGACCACCAGATTGTTCAACGCGCTGAAACCGACGCCGAAATCGTCGATCGCGATCCGGCACCCGGCTTGCCGGAAGCGGTTCACGAACGACCGGCCCGCGACGGGGTTCAGCGGCCCCGTCTCCGTGATCTCGATCACCAGCCGCGCCGCCACGGACGGCTCGCGCTCGAGCCGCCTGAAAATCGCCAGCCACGCGTCGTCGACCACCGCGCTTGCCGCCGCGACGTTGCAACCGTACACGGCAGCCGGATCGGCGCGCAGCGCATCGATCGTGCGGCCGACCACCAGCCGGTCGAACCAGCGCATCAGTCCGAGCGCTTCCAGCCGCGGCAGGAAGGCGAGCGGCGGCAGTGCATCGCGCTCGCCCCACCGCAGCCGCGCGAGGCACTCCTGGTACAGCACGCCGCCCGACAGGTCGGCGCGGCACACGGGCTCGTGCGCGAATCCGAGCCGGCTTTCGACGAAACTGCGTACCGACGCAAGATCGCGATGATCGTCCGGCGCGCCGAACACGAGATCGATTTCGTCGCGATTCGTTTTCCGATTCGCCTCCTGGCGAGCTTCGACCGCATTCATCCGGCGCTCCGGCAAATGGCGAGCCGCCGATCACGGCTCGACCTCAATACATATGCGGAACGAGCCCACCTCGACGCGCTCCGCCGCCTACCCGGCCCATCCTGTCATGTCGATTTTTTCCGGGGGCGTACTGTTCGCTTCGGCGCGCCGTCAAATTCGATATTTTTACGATATTCGGTTACTTGAAATACACCATGCGTGCGCGGTGCCGACAGTGCGACAGGTTACACAACGCAAATTACGAAAACCATCAACCCGAATCGTTTATCTTTTTCATCTAAACAGTTTTATCTGAATCGCCTCTTCCCGGATTTGCTGGCCGCGCGAATCGGGATACCGCCAATTGATCAGATAAATACCACGCCGCAAAGTGCCGTACATACTCGATATGCCGGGTTGAAACACCGGCCTCCGCACATGCCGTCACCTGCGGGAAACCTGCTGCCGCGCGCGATTCGATCATCGCAGCATTCAATTTTCTCGTTTCAAACGATATTATGAAATTCCGAAATGGAATAAAACATCGTTTAATCAATAATACCAACTTCAATTATATGAAGATTATAAATTGAACCATATTTAACAATCTTTCCGACTTGTTAACCTATAAACTTGTTTTTGACGGACTTCCCTCGGAGCCGTCAATTTCGTGCCTTCCAAAACCGTCGAGCCCATCGGGTTCGGCGGTTTCTTTTTTAACGGCATGATTTCGTCAGACATGAGGGCGGGACAAACCCGACGGCGGCCGGCAGCGCACCGAACGTGCGCCGCGGAACATCGACCTCAGGCGGCCGTCGCGCCGATCAGGTTCGCGAGCAGCGCGTCGTACTCGGCGACGAGCGCCGGATTCGCCGACGTGTAACGGCCGAGGATTTCGCGCTGGCGCCGCGCATACCCTTGCCAGTCGTCGTCGTGCGTGTGCAGCGCGCGCAGCAACGCATCGGCGCCCTGCTGCACGTCGTTGTCCGGGTAGTAGTAGCCGAGATCGGGCGCGAGGCTCGCGTTGTGCACGAGCGGATAGCCCTGCCAGCACACGTCGAAATAGAAATAGTTCAGCGGGTTCGACCATTGGTGCGACACGACGATATCGGTCAGGTCGGCCAGGAACAGCGGCGTATCGAAGCGCCCGACGAAGCTCGCCTTGCCCGCGCGCACGATGTCCAGGTAGTTCATCAGCATCACGAACTCGGGACTGTCGTGCGCGAGGCGATCGGCGTTCGTCACGTGCGTGAAGCAGATCGCGTCGGGATCGCGGCGATACGCTTCGTCGATGATCAGCATCGGATACACGCAGAACTTCACGACGTCGTGGTTCGGCTCCATCACCGTGAGCCGCTTGCCGGGCTCGCTGCGCGGCCGGTATTCGCCGTGCTCGGGCAATGACCGCGCGCGTTCGGTGAGGAACATCGGGTCCCACACGAACGGCACGACGCGCCCCGGGCAGCGGCGCAGCGACTGCAGGAACGGCAGCGACGACGGCGCGATCTGCGGAATCGCCCACACCTCGTCGTAGCCGCGGTTGATGAACAGCGAATCCCACAGCCGACGGCCGAACAGCATCGACTCCATCGCGTTGATGTACTCGACGCCGCAGCAGTAGCTGACCAGCTTCACGCCGCGCGCTTTCAGGTAGGCCGTCTGCTCGCCGTCGATCTGGCCGCCGAGCTCGATCACCACGTCGAGCGCGTCCTTCATGTCGGCGAACGCGCGCGTGTCGAACACGTTGCGATCCCACGGCAGGGCGTCGGTCAGCGGCACGTCGGTCGTGTTGACCAGCGTCACGCGGTAGCCGTACGGCGACGCCATCAGCAGCTTCGCGAGGAACAGCGCGTTCTGCTTGATGCCGTTGATCCACAGGCTTTCGTCGGGGGTACGCAATCCGATCGTGATACCGATGCGCAGGCCGGTCAGGACAGGAGACGTCATCGTCGGCGGGATGGAAGGTTGAACGGGAATGGCATGGCGCAGTGTAGCGCTTGACGCGCCGCCCGCGTCAAGCGGCGGCGATCCGGCATTCTAGCGGAGCGCCGGCCGCACACTGTCAGGGATGGTCAGCGGCCGCCCCGGCCGGGCCAATCCGCCTGATCCTCATGCGATACTCGTGCCGCCCGGCGGCCGGCTTTCTCGGCGCGTTCGGGCGCGCAGCACACGACCTCGCCGCACCACGATCAAGACCAAGGCACACAAAGCATGGAACATGATGCCGCGCAAGGCTTCCAGACCCTCCACGACGAACCGGGGCGGCGCTCGCGGGTCAGCGTATCCGGATGGCATGCCGAACCGAAGCGCACCGCGCGGATCGTGTGCTCGCTTCCCGGCATTCGGAGCGCGCGATGATCGTCCTCAGTCATTTCAGCCAGCACGCGCCCGCGAGCCTCGATAACCACCGCTGGTACGCGCAGGGGCACGGCTATCGTCACGAGATCGTCGATGCATCCGGCATGCCGCAGGCGCTGCCGCTGCGCCCGCTGCATCGCTACGAATCGCTGCTTCACGTGCTGCGCGGCGCGCAACCCGACGAACTGGTGCTGCTGCTCAGCGAAGATGCGGCGATCATCGAGCCCGTCGCGCTCGACCGCCTGATGACCGGGCGCGACATGCTGCTGGTCGACGCGTTCGCGTCGCCGCTGCCGCAAGTCGACGTGCAGATCTGGCGCAACACGCCGGACGTGCGTGCGATCGTGATGCGGCTCGTGCAGCGCTGCAAGCTCGGCAGCGAGCCGAGACTGACGTCGGAAGCCGCGCTGTTCGCGGAGCTCGATACGCATCGCTACATGACGCCGATCGACGGGCTGTATGCGGTCATGCCGTCCGGCCCCGACCTCGATCCGATGTGGAGCCGCGAACCGACGTTCGCGATCAGCCTCGACGACACGCCGTACGATCCCGAACGCAAAGGCGCGACGCCGCGCTTTCGCGACACGCTCGTCGCGTACGTCAACCAATGCCGCGCCGCCGGCCGACCGCTGTTCGCGTTCGATCACGCGGCCGCAGCACCGGACGAAGCCGCCGAGCGCAGCACGTACAACCCCGGCCGGCCGATCGCATTGATGATGCTGTACACGCCGAACATCGGCAGCTATGCACGCGTCGCCGAACGGAATTTCCGGCGCTACTGCGACGCGCACGGCTACACGCTGTACGTGCATCGCGACATCCCCGCCGAGATCGGGCTGAACGCGACGGGCAACTGGTTCAAGCCGTGGCTGCTGCACGCCTACCTGCAGCACCATGAATGGGTCGTGTGGCTCGATGCCGACGTGCTGATCGCGAACCAGCAGCAACCGCTGGCGCCGCTGCTCGAAGGACGCGACTGGCTGCTCGCGCAGGATATCGGCCAATGGGCGTTCAATTCCGGCGTGATGGCGTTTCGCCGCACCGAACGCAACGACGCGATGCTGCGCGACCTGATGACGACGATCGCCGCGCTGCACGACCGGTCGAGCGTCTATGCGAGCGACGGCGACCAGTTGCATTTCATTCGCGCGATGGAGCGCGACGGCCAGTTGCAACGCGAAGGCGTGACCGACCTCGTCAGCCTCAACACGCCCTGGCTGTTTCGCCGCGCGGACAGCTACATCGTGCATTACTACGGCATGTGGTCCGCAATGCGTGCGCTGATGATGGCGCATGACGACGGGCTGCTGCCCTGACACCAGCGCCACCATACCCTCGACGCACAAACACGACGCGCCGGCCGGATTCCACCGGCCGGCGCGTCGTCGCATCTGGTGCCGTCGTCAGATCGCCGCGATCGTCGGCGCCACGGCCGCCGGGTCGGTGATGCTCGGCTTGCCGGTCTCGACGTGCCCCGCGATGCGGCGCGTCCAGCCGGCATTGCCCGCCACCGCGAACTGCAGGTCGTACCAGTGGCTGCTGCACGACAGGTCCCAATGCGCTTCGATGCGCTGCCCGGCCGGGACCGTCAGCGTGCGCGCCGCGCCGCCGTACGCGACATCGGTCGCCGTGACCGTGAGCGGGCCGGTGCCCGCATTGGCGATCGTCACGTACACGTCGCCGTTCGCGGTGTCGTAGCACGGCGTGATTTCAGGCTTGGCCGCGGCATCCGCCGCCGCCGACCCCGCGAAGCGCCGGAAATAGCCGTTCGGCCCCCACACGCTCACCAGATAGTTGCCGTTCGCATCAAGCGCCCACGTATCGGTCAGCTGCTTGCCGGCTTCGACCGTATAGCGGCGCGGCATCGCGGTCGGGTCGCCCGTATAGACCCAGAAGTGCGCGCCCTGCGTGCCGGTATTCGCGAACGTCAGCGCATAGCCTTGCGCCTGAAGCTGGCCGGTGACGTGCAGTTCGTACGGCAGCGCGCGCGCCGGCCGCGTACCGGGTTCCTGCGCGGTCACGACCTGCTGCGCGGTGCTGGCCGGCGCGGTCTGCGACGACGCACGCGAGCATTGCAGGTCCGCCTGCGCGACATACGCCTGCGTGTTCGGCAGGGTCGGCAGCGTCGCATCCGATTTCGAGAAGTCGAGCGCCGACGTCAGGTCGCCGCAGATCGCGCGGCGCCACGGCGAGATGTTGGTCTCCATCACGCCGAAGCGCTTTTCGATGAATTGCAGCACCGACGTGTGATCGAACACCTGCGAGCACACGAAGCCGCCCTTCGACCACGGCGACACGACGAACATCGGCACGCGCGGGCCGAGGCCGTACGGCAGGTTGTCGGCCGTATAGGTGCCGGCTTGCGTCGCGGTCACGACGTTGTGCCGCTCGAGCGACACGTCGACGGTACTCATGCCCGAGCCCGGCAGCGTCGGCGCCGACGGCGGCACGACATGGTCGAAGAAGCCGTCGTTCTCGTCGTACATGATCAGCAGGACGGTCTTGCTCCACACGTCCGGGTTGGACGTCAGCGCATCGAGGATCGTCGACAGGTAGTACGCGCCGTACAGCGGCGTGAACTTCGGATGCTCCGAATACGCGGCGGGCGGCAGCAGCCACGACACCTGCGGCAGCGTATTGGCCTGCACGTCGGCCTTCAACTGCGTGATCGGGCGCGTACTCATTCCGCGCGTCTGCAGCGACGAACCGGCCGGCGCATTCACGAAGTTGTTGAAGCACGCCAGCATGTTCGTGCCGTAGTTACCGGTGAAGTTGTCGAACCCGGTGCCCTGCTGGTAGATCTGCCACGAGATGCCGGCTTGTTCGAGCCGTTCCGGGTAGGTCGTCCAGCTGAAAGGCGGCAACTGGATCTTGTCGAACTGGTTGTCGATGTAGTCGGTGTTGTCGAGCAGCGGGCCGCCGCCCGTGCCGAGCGGATCGACCATGCCCGTCATCAGGTACATGCGGTTCGGGTGCGTGTTGCCGGGGATCGAGCAGAAGTAGTTGTCGCACACCGTGAACGCATCCGCGAGCGCGTAGTGGAACGGGATGTCGTCACGAACGTGATAGCCCATCGTCATGTTCGACTTCTGCACGGCCCACTGATCCGCGCGGCCGTTGTCGATCGCGCCGTGCGTCGTCGCCCACGTATGCGGCAGGCCGCCGATACATTGCGCGTTGACGCCCGGATTGGTCGTGTCGTAGCGGAACGGTGCGATCACGCTCGACTTGTCCTCCTGGCGCGGCTGAAACCACACCGGCTTGCCGTTCGGCAGCGTGACCGGGAAGCGGTCGTTGTAGCCCCGCACGCCGCTCAGGTGACCGAGATAGTGGTCGAACGAGCGGTTCTCCTGCATGAACACGACGATATGCTGCACGTCCTGGATCGTGCCCGTCACGGTGTTCGGCTCGATCGCCAGCGCCTTGCGGATCGATTCCGGCAGCAGTGCGGTGGCGGCGGTCGCGCCGGCGAGGCCGGCCGAGAACTTCAGAAAATCGCGTCGCGAATGAGTGGCCATGCTGGTTGCTCTTGATGGGTTTTCTGGTGGAAACGGCCGGTATCAGGAAGCGGGCGACGACGCAGGCGCGGTGAAACCCGGCGGGCAGCGCATCTGCGCGGTGGCGACCACGGCGCCGCCGCACGCGGCCTTCTGCTGCGCGACGGGCGCGGCGGGTGCGGTCAGGTCGTCGTTGCAGGCGCCGAGGACGGCGGTCAGCGCGATCAGGCCGACGACCGCGAAAGGCCGTAGGGCCGACGTTCGCATAACGGTTCTCCGTGAGGATGATGACGTGACGCGGACGCGAACCCGCGCCGGTCATATCGACGCCGAGATGCTATGTTCGACTTGTTACACGACGGTGTCGAGGGGCGGGAAGATGGAGGTGCGCACTGCGCGTGGCACGCGATGGTGTGGCAGGAACGGCGAAGATCGTAAGGTCTTGGAAAGATGTATGTTGCTCAGGCGTATAGCTTCTTCGCGTGTTGTCGATATCGAAGCCGCATCGCCGCGGCCACGGCCACGGGCGTACGGTAAATTACGAAGCGCTTTCTTGCGGGCCGGCCGCCACGGCAACCGGCCCGCGTACAGCAACAAGGTCCGCTCAGCCTTCCGCCATCATCAGCAACTGCGCGCCGTCCGCGACCTGATCGCCGACACCGTACAGCACTTCAGCGACGACGCCCGCGCTCGGCGCGCCGATCGTGTGCTCCATCTTCATCGCCTCCATCACGATCAGCGGCGTACCGGCTTCGACCTTCTGCCCCGGCTCGACCAGCACCGCGATCACCTTGCCGGGCATCGGCGCGGTCAGGCGGCCACCGCCCTGCTCCGCGTCACCCGCATGCGCGAGCAGGTTGCGCCATTCGAACGTTTCGGCCGCACCCTGCGTGAACACATGGAACGTGTCGCCGTCCGCATACACGCGGCCGCTGCTGCGCACGCCGCCAAGCGTCACGTCGAAATCGAGCGGCGTGGCGCCGTGCGTCCACGCGAACGGTTGCGCGGCCGCGTCGCCGATCGCGATGCGCGTGCCCGCGCCGTCGTCCTCGTACGTGACCGTCACGTCGGCTTCGCGATCGGTCGCATGCCATTCGAGCGTGCGGCGATAGCCGCCGTTCAGCCGCCAGTCCGGCAGCGAACTCCACGGCGACGCGTTTTCCTGCGCGGCGGCGCCCCGTTCGCGTGCGAGCAGCGCCGCGCAGGCGAGTGCAAGCGTCGCACGCGGCGGCTGTTGCGGCGCGAACAGCGCATCGTGGTTGCGCTCGATCAGGCCCGTGTCGAGATCGGCGATCGCGAACGGCTCGCACGCAACGATCCGCTGCAGGAACGCGGCGTTGGTATGCAGGCCGACCACTTCGCACGCGCGCAGCGCACGCAGCATCAGGCCCAGCGCTTCCGCACGATCCGCGCCGTGGACGATCAGCTTCGCGATCATCGGATCGTAGAACGGCGTGATCGCATCGCCTTCACGCACGCCGCTGTCGACGCGCACCGACGCCCCAATGTCGAACTCGACGCCTGCCGGCAACCGCAAATGCTTCAGCGTGCCCGTCGACGGCAGGAAGCCGCGCGCCGGGTTTTCCGCGTAAAGGCGCGCTTCGAGCGCATGGCCCTGCACGCGCAGTTCCTCCTGCTTCAGCGGCAGCGGCTCGCCGGACGCGACGCGCAGTTGCCATTCGACGAGATCCAGCCCCGTGACCATCTCGGTCACCGGGTGCTCGACCTGCAGGCGCGTGTTCATTTCCATGAAGTAGAACGCTTCGCCCGTCATGATGAATTCGACGGTGCCCGCGCCGACATAGCCGACCGCGCGCGCGGCCGCGACGGCCGCTTCGCCCATCGCCTGGCGCACGTCCTCATGCAGGCCCGGCGCCGGCGCTTCCTCGAGCACCTTCTGGTGACGGCGCTGCACCGAGCAGTCGCGATCGAACAGGTACACGGTATTGCCGTGCGTGTCGCCGAACACCTGCACTTCGACGTGACGCGGGCGCGTCAGGTATTTCTCGATCAGCACACGATCGTTGCCGAAGCTGCTTGCCGCCTCGCGCTGGCACGATGCGAGCGCCGCGGGAAAGTCCTCGGAGCGCTCGACCACGCGCATCCCCTTGCCGCCACCGCCCGCGCTGGCTTTCAGCAGCACCGGATAGCCGATCTGATCGGCCTCGCGATGCAGGTTGGCCGCGTCCTGGTCGTCGCCGTGATAGCCGGGCACGAGCGGCACGGCGGCCGCGTGCATCAGCGCCTTCGCGGCGGCCTTCGATCCCATCGCCGCGATGGCGTCGACCGGCGGCCCGATGAACACGATGCCGGCCGCTTCGCACGCTTGCGCGAAATCTTCGTTCTCCGACAGAAATCCGTAGCCGGGGTGAATCGCCTGCGCGCCGGTCGTGCGCGCGGCGTCGATGATGCGCTCGATGCGCAGGTAGCTGTCTGCCGCGGCCGAGCCGCCGATGTGCACGGCCTCGTCGCACGCGGCCACGTGTTTCGCGTTCGCATCCGCGTCGGAATAGACGGCGACGCTCGCGATCCCGAGACGTTTGCACGTCGCGGCGACGCGGCACGCGATTTCGCCGCGGTTGGCGATCAGAATCTTGTCGAACATGGCTTCGATGTCGTCCGGAAGGTTGAGGTCACGCGATCATTCACGCCACGACGGCGTGCGTTTTTCGAGGAAGGACGCGATCCCTTCACGCGCTTCCGCGCCGGCACGGGTCTTCGCGATCCACTCGGCGGTCTGCTCGATCAGCGTCGCGTCGAGCGCGCGGCCGGCCACGTCGGCGACGAGCCGCTTGCACGCCTTCACCGCGTCGGGGCCGTTCGCGACCAGCGTCGCCGCCAGCTTCGCGACCGTTTCGTCGAGCGCGTCGGCCGGCACCGCATCGTGAATGAACCCGAGCGACGCGGCACGCGTGCTGTCGAACACCTCGGCCGTCGTGAAGTAGCGGCGCGCCGCACGCTCGCCCATCGCCCGCACGACATACGGCGCGATCGTCGCGGGAATCAGCCCGAGCCGCGCTTCCGACAGGCAGAACTTCACGCCGTCGGCGGCAATCGCGATGTCGGCCGCCGCGACGAGGCCCACGCCGCCCGCATACGCGTCGCCATGCACTCGCGCGATCACCGGCTTGCCGCAGCGATAAATCGCTTCGAGCATGCGCGCGAGCTTGCGCGCATCGGCACGGTTCTCGTCGTCCGAGTAACCGGCCATCTTCTTCATCCAGTTCAGGTCCGCGCCCGCGCAGAATGCGGCGCCTTCCGCGGCGAGCACGATCGCGCGCACGCCTTCGTGCGCATCGAGCCATTCGAACGCGGTGGTCAGCTCGGCGATCGTCGTCTCGTTGAACGCGTTGCGCACGTCGGGACGCGCGAGCGTGACGGTCGCCACGCGGCCGGCTTCGCTTACCTTGATCGTTTCGTATCGCATCGGTCAGTCCTCCCGGGCGTTACATGCGGAACACGCCGAAGCGCGTGTCGTCGATCGGCGCGTTCATCGACGCGGCCAGGCCGAGCCCGAGCACGTCGCGCGTCTGCGCGGGATCGATCACGCCGTCGTCCCACAACCGCGCGCTCGCGTAATACGGATGGCCCTGGCGCTCGTACTGGTCGCGAATCGGCTGCTTGAACGCATCCTCTTCCTCGGCCGACCACGACCCGCCCTTCGCCTCGATGCCGTCACGACGCACGGTCGCGAGCACCGATGCGGCCTGCTCGCCGCCCATCACCGAGATCCGCGCATTCGGCCACATCCACAGGAAACGCGGGCCGAACGCGCGGCCGCACATCCCGTAGTTGCCGGCGCCGAACGAGCCGCCGATGATCACCGTGAACTTCGGCACCTTCGCGTTCGACACGGCCGTCACCATCTTCGCGCCATGCCGCGCGATGCCTTCGTTCTCGTACTTGCGCCCGACCATGAAGCCCGTGATGTTCTGCAGGAACACGAGCGGGATCTTGCGCTGGCAGCACAGCTCGATGAAATGCGCGCCCTTCACCGCCGATTCGGAGAACAGAATGCCGTTGTTCGCGACGATACCGACCGGATGGCCCCAGATATGCGCGAAGCCCGTGACGAGCGTCGTGCCGAAGCGCGCCTTGAATTCGTCGAATTCGGAATCGTCGACGATGCGCGCGATCACCTCGCGCACGTCGAACGGCTTGCGCGTATCGACCGGAATCACGCCGTACAGGCTCTTCGCGTCGTAGCGCGGCGGCTTCGGCTCGCGCAGCGCGAGCGGCGGCGCGATCTTCGGCGCGAGGTGACTGACGATGTTGCGCGCGATCGACAGCGCATGCGCGTCGTTCTGCGCGAGATGGTCGGCCACGCCCGACAGGCGCGTATGCACGTCGCCGCCGCCGAGATCCTCGGCGCTCACTTCCTCGCCGGTCGCGGCCTTCACGAGCGGCGGCCCGCCGAGGAAAATCGTGCCCTGGTCCTTCACGATGATCGACTCGTCGCTCATCGCCGGCACATATGCGCCGCCGGCCGTGCACGAGCCCATCACGACGGCGATCTGCGCGATCCCCGCCGCCGACATCGTCGCCTGGTTGAAGAAGATGCGGCCGAAGTGGTCGCGATCGGGAAACACGTCGTCCTGGTTCGGCAAGTTCGCGCCGCCCGAATCGACGAGGTACACGCACGGCAGCCGGTTTTCCGCGGCGATTTCCTGCGCGCGTACGTGCTTCTTCACGGTGACCGGGTAGTAGGTGCCGCCCTTGACCGTCGCGTCGTTGCACACGATCACGCACTCGCGGCCGGCGATGCGCCCGATCCCGGTGATGACGCCCGCGCCCGGCGCGTCGTCGTTGTACATGCCGTTCGCCGCGAGCTGCGAGAACTCGAGGAACGGCGCGCCCGGATCGAGCAGTTGCGCGATGCGATCGCGCGGCAGCAGCTTGCCGCGCGACAGGTGCTTGTCGCGCGCGGCCTGGCCGCCGCCCTGCGCGAGCTGTTCGATCTTCGCGCGCAGGTCGGCGACGACCGCCTCGAGCGCCGCGGCATTCGCGCGGAAGTCTTCCGAACGCGGGTTCAGTTTCGATTCGATGATCGGCATCGACGGGGCTCCGTTCGCGTGACGTGGGGCGTTACATCGTTTCCGCGAACAGCTCGCGGCCGATCAGCATCCGGCGGATCTCGCTCGTGCCGGCGCCGATCTCGTAGAGCTTCGCATCGCGCCACAGGCGGCCGACCGGGTATTCGTTGATGTAGCCGTTGCCGCCGAGGATCTGGATCGCCTCGCCAGCCATCCACGTCGCCTTCTCGGCCGTGTAGAGGATCACGCCCGCGCAGTCCTTGCGCACCTGGCGAATGTGGTCGCTGCCCGCCGAGTCGAGATGGCGGCCGACCGCATACAGGTACGCGCGGCACGCCTGGAACGTCGTATACATGTCGGCGACCTTGCCCTGGATCAGCTGGAACTCGCCGATCGCCTGGCCGAACTGCTTGCGGTCGTGGATGTACGGCACGACCGCGTCGAGACACGCGGCCATGATGCCCGTCGGGCCGCCCGACAGCACCGCGCGCTCGTAGTCGAGGCCGCTCATCAGCACCTTCACGCCGCCGTTCAGCTGGCCGAGGATGTTCTCTTCCGGCACCTCGACGTCCTGGAACACCAGCTCGCCCGTGTGCGAGCCGCGCATGCCGAGCTTGTCGAGCTTCTGCGCGACCGAGAAGCCCTTCATCCCCTTCTCGACGATGAAGGCGGTGATGCCGCGCGGGCCGGCTTCGATATCGGTCTTCGCGTAGACGACCAGCGTGTCGCAATCGGGCCCGTTGGTGATCCACATCTTCGTGCCGTTCAGCACGTAGCGGTCGCCGCGCTTGTCCGCGCGCAGCTTCATGCTGACGACGTCGGAGCCGGCGTTCGGCTCGCTCATCGCGAGCGCGCCGATGTGTTCGCCCGATACGAGCTTCGGCAGGTACTTCTGCTTTTGCGCCTCGGTGCCGTTGCGGTGGATCTGGTTCACGCACAGGTTCGAGTGCGCGCCGTACGACAGGCCGATCGACGCCGATGCGCGCGAGATCTCTTCCATCGCGACCATGTGCGCGGTGTAGCCCATGTTCGCGCCGCCGTATTCCTCGGAGACGGTCATGCCGAGCACGCCGAGATCGCCGAACTTCTTCCACAGATCCATCGGGAACTGGTCGGTGCGGTCGACCTCCGCCGCGCGCGGCGTGATTTCCTTCGCCGCAAACGTCGCGACGGCGTCGCGCAGCATCTCGATGTCTTCACCGAGCATGAATTGCACGCCGGGCAGGTTGATCATGTCTCCTCCGTCTCCAGAAAGTGTGTCGTACTCACCGATTTCTGAGTTTCGCTCAAATCGAATGAATACGTCGACTCATTGACCAATACAGCGGAAATTTTGCACAGTTTCGCGCCTCGCCCGGCTCGTCGTCAATAGTTTTCTGAGTGATACTCAGATATGATGCAAGGATGACAGCCGCTCCCGCCGACACCATGACCGCCACCGCCAAAGCCGACCGCGCCGACTCGTCGCGCGCACCCGCCGGGCGCAAATCCCAGCAGCGCGTGCAGGACATCCTGCGCGCCGGCCGTGAAGTGTTCGCCGAAAAAGGTTACGAGCATGCGACGGCCGCCGAGATCGCCCAGCGGGTGGGGGTGTCGGAGGCGACGGTGTTCAGCTATTTCCGCGGCAAGCGCGAGCTGTGCGCGCGTGTGATCGCCGACTGGTATGACGAAATCATCGCCGCGTTCGAACACGGGATGCCGCGGGAGGCGTCGGTGCAGCAGCAGTTCGCGTTCATCGTGCGCACCCACCTGCGGCTGATGCTCGTGAACGGCACGGGGCTGTGTGCGCTGGTGCTGTCGGAAGGCCGCGCGAAGCAGCATGCGCTCAGCGACGAGCTCACCGCGCTGCAGCGCCGCTACACGGCGCCGCTGATGGACGTGCTCGCGCGCGGCCAGGCGGCCGGGCAAGTTCGCGCGGATCTGCCGCTGAGCCTGCTGCGCTCGATGGTGTTCGGGCCGATGGAGCACGTGCTGTGGGACGCGATCCTCGGGCACCGCAAGCTCGATACGGAAACGACGGCCACGCAGTTGATCGACATGCTGTGGGCGGCCGTGCAGCCGCCGGCGCCGGAGCAGGCGGCGCTGGTGCGCTTCAGGAACGAAGTCGCGGAAGCGGTGCGGCGGCTGGAGGGCGAAGCGTCACGCGGCTGACGGCCGGGGCGGCGCACGCCGCCCTTCTGCGCCATCGCGCCGGGCGCCGCGCCGTTACGAATCCTCGCTCACCCGCAGCGGCGCGCGACTCTGCTCGTTGTTCAAATGCACGAACTTGCGTAGCAGGCGCATCAGTTCCTGCGAATCGTCCTCGCCCATCCCGTCGAACAGCCCGGCCCGCAATTCCGTCACCGACGGAATCAGGTGGGTGAGCAGCTCGACGCCCGCCGGCGTCAACAGCAGGCGCCGCTGACGCCGCGGCAGCACTTCGCGGACGATCAATCCCTTCGCTTCGAGCCGGACCGCGAGATCGGCCGTGGTCGACGTGTCGAGCGCGACCCGCTGCGCGAGCGTCACCTGATCGAGCCCCGGATTCTCGTACAGCATCCGCAGCACCGCGTACTGCACGGGCGTCACGTCCCGGCCCAGCTTCTCGTAGAACATCGCGACCGCGATCTGGTGCGCGCGCCGGATCAGGTGCCCGGGTTCGTCGTACAGGTCGATCGGGAAAGCCGGCAGGTCGGCGGGAGTCGTTTTTTCCATGAATGAGTCGATGACATAGGCGGCACGCACCGGTTGTGCGCACCGACGGCATGGCGCTGCGTCGCGCCATTTCCCGGGAAAACCAGTATACCGCCCGCCTTGCTCCGGCCCATATCGATGAGTACACTGAATCTCATTCAGTACACGGAATGAAGATCGGGCCGCCTCCCCGGCGGCACCGCCCCGAAGGAGACAAGGAACATGTTTCTCAAGAACGCGTGGTACGTGGCGTGCACGCCCGACGAGATCGACGGCAAGCCGCTGGGCCGCAAGATCTGCAACGAATCGATGGTGCTGTACCGCACGGCGGACGGCCAGGTCGCGGCGCTCGAGGATTTCTGTCCGCACCGCGGCGCGCCGCTGTCGCTCGGGTTCGTGCGCAACAGCGTGCTCGTGTGCGGCTATCACGGGCTCGAAATGGGCTGCAACGGCAAGCCGGCCGGCATGCCAGGCCAGCGCGTCGGCGGGTTTCCGTCGATTCGCAGCTTCCCGGCGGTCGAGCGGTACGGCTTCGTGTGGGTCTGGCCGGGCGATGCGTCCGAAGCCGATCCCGCCAAACTGCCGGCGCTGGCCTGGGCCGAAGATCCGGCCTGGGCGCACGGCGGCGGCCTGTATCACATCCGCTGCGACTACCGGCTGATGATCGACAACCTGATGGACCTCACGCACGAAACCTACGTGCATGCGTCGAGCATCGGCCAGAAGGAAATCGACGAAGCGCCGCCGAAGACCACCAGCCATGGCGACGAAGTCGTCACGAGCCGCTTCATGGAAAACGTGATGCCGCCGCCGTTCTGGCGAATGGCGCTGCGCGGCAACGGGCTCGCCGACGACATCCCGGTCGACCGCTGGCAGATCTGCCGCTTCACGCCGCCGAGCCACGTGATGATCGAAGTGGGCGTCGCGCATGCGGGCCACGGCGGCTACGATGCGCCGGCGAACAAGAAGGCGTCGTCGATCGTGGTCGACTTCATTACGCCCGAGACCGACACGTCGATCTGGTACTTCTGGGGGATGGCCCGCAACTTCCGGCCCGACGACGCCGCGCTGACCGCCGAGATCCGCGAAGGCCAGGGCAAGATCTTCGCGGAGGATCTCGAAATGCTCGAGCGCCAGCAGCGCAATCTCGAGCAATGGCCGGAGCGCACGCTCCTCAAGCTCAACATCGATGCCGGCGGCGTGCTGTCGCGCAAGGTGATCGACCGGCTGCTCGCCGCCGAACACGCGGCGAGCCCGCAGCGGCCCGTGATTCCGGTCGCGCAGGTCAGGGAGACGTCATGAGCGGCGCGACCTTGACGGTTCGGGTCGCGCGCAAGTGGCAGGAAGCGCGCGACATCTGCGGCTTCGAACTCGTCAGCGATGACGGCTCGCCCTTGCCGCGCTTCGACGCCGGCGCCCATATCGACGTGCATCTGCCGGGCGGGCTCGTGCGCCAGTACTCGCTGTGCAACCATCCGGAGCAACGCGATCGCTACCAGATCGCCGTGCTGCGCGAGGCCGAAGGTCGCGGCGGATCGCGCGCGATTCACGACGACGTCCGGCAAGGCGATACCGTGCGGATCGGCCTGCCGCGCAATCAATTCCCGCTCGCGCCCGACGCGCCGCACCATCTGCTGCTCGCCGGCGGGATCGGTATCACGCCGATTCTGAGCATGGCGGAACGGTTGTCTTCGTCCGGCATGCCGTTCGACATGCATTACTGCGCGCGTTCGGCCGATCGCATGGCCTTCGTCGAGCGGATCAACACGGCGGGGTTTCACGATCGCGTCCGCTTCCACGTCGACGACGGCGATCCCGCGCAACGCTTCGATCTGGCTGCCGTGCTCGCCGGCGCGCCCGACGGCACGCATCTGTACGTATGCGGCCCGCGCGGCTTCATGGATGCGGTGCTGAACGCGGCGCGCGAGCGCGAGTGGAGCGAAGCCCGGCTGCACTATGAGTTCTTCGGCGGTGCGGTCGTGCCGTCCGGCGCCGACCGCGCATTCCAGGTGCAAATCGCGAGCAGCGGCAAGGTGATCGACGTGCCGGCCGAATGCACGGTGATCGCGGCGCTGGCGGCGAACGGCGTCGACGTGCTGACGTCGTGCGAGCAAGGCGTGTGCGGTACCTGCCTGACCCGCGTGCTCGAAGGCGAGCCCGATCATCGCGATACGTACTTGACCGACGACGAAAAGGCGGCCGGCGACCAGTTCATGCCGTGCTGCTCACGATCGCGCACCGACCTGCTGGTACTCGATCTGTAGATCGGCAGGCGGTAGACGGACCGCCCGACACGCGGCGGCCAACCACCCTACTGGAGACGATCGATGGCGCATCCTGTCCGGCCGTCAATCAAGATCGCGCGCGGCGCGTGATCGAGCGGCTGCTGCTGCAGCCCGAGCCGTGCTTGACCCTCGCACGCCGGCGCCCGCTCATCGCTCAGCTCAATCGGCCAGCCGGCAATGCGCGAGCTTCAACCCCGGCAGCACCGGCGCATCGACATAGCCTTCGTTCACGCAGCTGAACCGGAACGCCGCCGACGTGACGAACGGCTTGATCTCGCCGCCGGGGAATTTCGGCTTCAGCGCATCCTGGTCGGCCACGTCGAAATGCGTGTCGAACTGCTCACCGTCGGCCGTCAGCGCGCCGAAGTACGTGCCGCCCGGGTCGCTGCCCATCCGGATCACGGCGCCGACGAACGTGAGGCGCTTGCCGTCGTACTTCGTCTTCGCGGTGGCCATGTCCTGCGTATAGGCCTCGATCACGGCACCGTAGTGCGCGTCGATCGCGGGTTCGGCGTTCGAAGGCGCACAGGCGGCCTGCTGAACGCCCGCCAGCAGCGCGCAGGCCGCAAGCGCGGCCGCCGCGAACGGCGCGGAAATCTTCTTCATCAGAATTTGCTCCGAGAAACCCCGCCATTGATGGCGGGAAGGAAAGGCGTGCGGCTGACAGGCAGCTTCTTCCACGGGTTAGGATCACCTGCATGATCCTCGTCTACCGCTACCGGGTGAAATCGCTCAACGGACTGCTCAACAAGCAGAGCCGTGCGGTGAACTACGTCTGGAACTTCTGCAACGACACGCAGAAGCACGCGCTCAAGTGGAGCAAGAAGTGGCCGACCGGTTTCGACTTGAATGTGCTGACGACCGGCAGCAGCAAGGAACTCGGTATTCACTCCGGCACGGTCAACGCGACGTGCGAGCAATACGCGAAGTCGCGCAGTCAGCGTCGACGCCCTTACCTGCGCTATCGCGGCAGGAAGTCGCTGGGCTGGGTGCCGCTGAAGGGGCGTGACCTGAAGCGCGAGGGCGACGCGTTTCGTTTCGCCGGCAACACGTTTCGCGTGTTCAACAGCCGACCGCTTCCCGACGGCAAGATCAAGGACGGCACCAACTTTGCGCAGGATGCGCGCGGCAATTGGTTTCTCAACATCGTGATCGAAGTACCCGACGTTCAGGCCCGACCTATCCGTTCCGGCGTCGGCATCGATCTCGGCCTGAAAGACTTCGCCACACTTTCGACCGGCGAGAAACTGCCCAATGATCGGTTCGGTCGACGAGCGGCGGAAAGGCTCGCGAAAGCGCAACGGGCGCGCAAGCACAAGCGGCATATCGCGAAGCTGCACGCCAAGATCGCGAATGCGCGTGCCGATTTCCAGCACAAGCTCGCGCTCGATCTGGTGCGGCGCTTCGATTACATCGCGGTCGGCAACGTGTCGGCCGCGACGCTCGCCAGAACCAGGATGGCGAAGAGCGTCTACGACGCGTCCTGGTCGTCCTTCCGAAACAAGCTCCGCTACAAGGCGATCGCGCACGGGGCCACGTTCGAGGAAGTCGACGAAAGGGGTTCCACCCAGTCCTGCTCGTCGTGCGGATCGAAAGACAGCACGACGCGGCCGAAAGGTATCGCGGGACTGCGAGTAAGAGAATGGGCCTGCAGTGGATGTGGTGTCGTGCATGATCGTGATATCAACGCTGCGCTAAACATTCTCCGATGCGGACGTGCATCGCCAGGTGTGGGAATCCTCCGCCTTTAGGCGGACGAGGACGTCAAGGGTGGTCTCCCGTCTAGCGTGGTGGTTGAAATGATCGAAGCCCGGCGCGATGCCGATTGAATGCGCTTGCGTCGCTTTAATCGTTCGAATGGCGGTACACGGCTGCGATCACTTCATCGCCCGCACGCGCGTGCGCGGTGCGTGGCGTCGCGCTGGACGCGACGGGACAAGAAGATGACATGGTGCGGCCCCCGGCTCTCTCGTTGAATTTCACTGCGTCTGATTTTGGCCGCTACGGTAGCAGACGGCTGGCAGCCCGGCAACCGAGCGCCGCGCATGGCCAGCCGCCCCATTACAATTGCAAACGATTCTCATTACATATATCATGCGCACGCTGATCCCACCGCAACACTGCCACCCGCCACACGATCCTTAGCATTCCTCTTCCTGCATCGATTCATGTCATCCCGTCGAACGCCCTGCCGCGCCCGGACCTTGCATCCGTGGCGCATGCCCCTGCCTGCCCTGCTCACCCTGTGCGTCGCGAGCGGCGCGCACGCGGCCGGCGCCGAACCCGATGCGCCCGCGCCCGCCGCCGCGCCGGCCGCCGAGCACGAACTCCCGGCCATCAGCATCAACGCATCGGCGGCCGTCGATCCGACGATCGGCTATCAGCCGCGCACGACCAGCATCGCGGGCGGCGACGCCCGGGCGCTGAAGGAGATCCCGCAATCGGTCGCGGTGGTCAGCAGCAGCGTGATGCAGGACCAGCAGGCGCGCTCGCTCGACGACGTGCTCGGTAACATCAGCGGCGTCACGCAGACCAACACGCTCGGCGGCACGCGCGACGCGTTCATCAAGCGCGGCTTCGGATCGAACAACGACGGCTCGGTGCTGGTCGACGGCGTGCGCACGCCAGTGCTGCACAGCTATCTCGCGACGATCGACCGCGTCGAAGTGCTGAAGGGCCCCGCTTCGCTGCTGTACGGGATGCAGGACCCGGGCGGCGTGATCAACCTCGTCACGCGCAAGCCGGAAGATACGTTCGGCGGCTCGATCTCCGCGTCGCGCACGAACCACGGCGGCAGCAACGCACAGTTCGATCTCACGGGGCCGCTCGGCAAGCCCGGCCAGATCGCGGGCGGCACGCTCGCCTTCCGGCTGACCGGCGAATACGACACGAGCCGCTACTGGCGCAGCTTCGGCCGCGAACGCAACGCGCTGATCGCGCCCGCGCTGTCGTGGCACGACGCGAACACGTCGATCGACGTCAGCTACCAGTACGTCGACTACACGATGCCATTCGACCGCGGCACCGTGCTCGTGAACGGCCAGCTCGACGATGCACTGCGCTATCGCCGCTACGAGGAAGCGTGGTCGCAAAGCAGCGGCATCCAGGAAACGCTGCGCACGCGCATCGAGCACCGCTTCTCCGATGCTTGGCGCGTGCGCGCGACTTACGGTTGGGGCCGCGACCGCTACGATCAGTTCATCACCCGCGCCACCGCGTTCAACAGCAGAACCGGCGCGCTGACGCGCTCGTCCGACGCGAACCTCGGGCGCAACGATTCCGACCAGATCGCGACGCTCGGGCTGCTCGGCAACGTGACGCTCGCGGGCATGCAGCACGCGATCTACGTCGGCGGCGAATACGAGCGGCAGCGCAGCTTCCGCGGCGACACGATCCGCGGCAAGGCGACGACGGGCTTCAATCTCTACGATCCCGTGTACGGCCTGCTCGCGCCGGGTGGCCTACCCAACGCGAAGCAGAGCGATTCGCGCTCGGTCGTGCATGCGTATTCGACGATCGTGCAGGATTCGGTGAAGATCACCGACCGCCTCACCGCGGTAGGCGGGCTGCGCTGGGAAAACTGGCAGCAGGAATCGGGAATGGGCCGGCCGTTCGTGTTCGCCGACCGCTCGCGCGGCAGCGTCTGGCTGCCGCAGTTCGGGCTCGCGTATGCGCTCACGCCGGCGCTCACCGCCTATGCGAACGTGAGCCGCTCGTTCAAGCCGAACGTCGCGTCGAACGTCGCGGCGCCGCTCGCACCGGAATACGGCCGCGTGCTCGAGGCCGGGCTGAAGTTCAGCCTGAAGCCTGCGATCACGGGCACGCTCGCCGTGTACCAGATCGACAAGCGCAACGTCGCGGTCACGGTCGGCGACCTCACGTCGACGATCGGCACCGCGCGCTCGCGCGGGATCGAGCTCGACGTGGCCGGGCAGATCACGCGCCACCTGAGCGTGATCGGCAGCTATGCGTATACGAACGCGAACGATCGTGACAGCAACACGCCGCTCGTCAACGTCGCGCGCCACACGGGCAGCCTGTTCGCGGTATACGACACGGCCATCGCGAACCTGCCCGGGCGCTGGCGCTTCGGCGGCGGCGCGCGTCTCGTCGGCGCCCGCTCCGGCGACACGGCGAACAGCTTCACGCTGCCCGGCTACGTGAGCATCGACGCGTTCGCGGCGTACGAAACGACGATCGGCAAGTTTCCGACCCGCTTCCAGCTCAACGTGAAGAACCTGCTCGACAAGACCTACTATCCGTCGAGCAACAGCAACCTGATCGTCGCGGTCGGCGAGCCGCGGCTCGTCACGCTGACGACCACGGTATCGTTCTGACGCCCCGGCGCGCTCACGGACGCCAGCGATACACGACGATGCTCGACCCGTTGTAGTTGTCCTTCGTGATCACGTACTCGCCGGTCGAGCGCAGGTACGCGCGCACGCCGTACATCGAATCGACGTCGTTGCCGACGTCCATCGCCGACGGGTTCGAATTCGTCAGCGTCGTGACGAGCGCGCCGGTGTTCAGGTCGTATATGTCGATGTTCGGCACCGTGTGCACATAGCCGACGAACAGGTAGTGGCCGGCCGCCGCGATCGATTTCGGGTTCGCGCTCGTCAGGTTGATCACCGGGTTCGGCGCGCTCGTGTTGCCGTTCTTCCAGCCGTGATAAACCTCGATGTGCCCGTTCATCGCGGTCCAGTCCCAGTTGCCTGCCAGGCCTTGCGCCAGGATCATCGTGTCGCTGTCGGCCTGGTAGATGATGCGCGTGACGGGCGCCACGCTGCTCGGCACGGCCGTCGTCACCGGCTTGCCCCACGACGGCTTGCCGGTCGCGTCGAAGCCCGTCATCGGGTAGCGCGTGATCACGTTGGAGCCGTTCAGGCCGGCCCACACGTCGCCGTTGCCGTCGATGTCGAAACCGGCCGTCACCTGCAGCGTCGTGTTGAACGGCTTGCCGGGCAGCGAACCAGCCGGAATCGCGATGTAGCCGCTCGCGGTGTTGAAGTAGTAGAAGTTGAAGTTGCCCGGGTTCTGGCCCGACGCGACGAGGATCCGGTTGCCGCCGACGCTCACGAGCTGCCCGAAGTGCTGGCCGCGCTGATAGTCGTTCATGTCGAGGCGCGGGTCCTTCGGGTAGGTGAACGGGTCGACCGTGTTCGCGACGAACGTGCCGCCCGCGGTGCCCATATACACGTTGTTGCCGCTGTAGAACAACGTCCCGTCCGTCACCGGATCGGGCGCCGCGATTCCCTCGAAGTTCAGCGCTTGCAGCTTCCATTGCAGCGTGCCGACCGGGCTGTACGCATGCAGATCGGTGCTGCCGTTGCGGCCGAGATCCCAGCCGCCGCCCCAGGCGTTGTTCAGCACGTACAGGTTGCCGGCCGCATCCTTGCCGAGCGCCGCGACGCGCGTGAAGCGCTTGTCGCCGACCTGCCCCTTGATGCCCGTCGTCGTGTCGAGATAGCCGCCCTGCACGCCGAACGTGCCGACCTGCACCGGCAGCCCGGGCAGCCCGCCGTATAGCTTGATGTTCATGTCGGGCCCTTCGTCGCCCACCATCAACCGGCCCATCGACGCATCGAAGTACAGCGACGCCGGCCGCGCGCCCGCCGCCATCTGGAGCGTGTTCATCGCCGTACCGGTCGGGCTGAACTGCGCGACGACGCCCGCGCTCTTGCGCGCGACCCACAGGTTGCCGGCCGCATCGAGCGCCAGCGCGCCGGGGCCCGTGACGCCGATGTCGCGCTGCCACACGCCATCGGTCGTATAGACGCGCACGCGGTTGCCGTAGAAGTCGCTCACGTACAGCAGGTTGCCGCCCGTCGCGAGGCCCGTGATCACGTCCGCATACTGGATGCCCGTCCACGTGCTGACCGGAATGCGCAGGTCGCGCTGGTTCGTGCTCCGGTTGTAGCGGCCCACCGAGCCGCTGCCGAACGTGCGGTTGTAGCCGAGCGCGACGAACAGCGACGTCGAATTGCCGGTGATCGCGCCGCCATGGAATTCGTCGTGGATGCCGATCGTGCCGAGCGGCTGGCCGTTCTGGTAGATCGCGACGCCGCCCGCGTTCTCGTCCCAGCGCGACGCCGTGTAGATCACGCCTTCGGGCGCGACCCACATCGAGCGCGCGCCGTTGCCGACATGCGAAGCCAGCGTGCCGTACGTGTTCGCGAGCCAGTCGGTCGAGTATTGCGCCTGCGCGTGGCTTGCCGGCGCCCACATCGCCATGCACATGATCAGCAACGCCGCGCGGATTTGTTTCATTGACATGAATAATGCTCCCAGACGAACAATGATCGACACTGTAAATCGCGGCGCATGAAATATTGGTGATTTCGGCAAATGCGTATTCGCCGTTTCCTCGAATTATTCACTCCACGCCCTTTGCCGTCCGGCGCTTTTGCGTCAACGATCGCAAAATCTCGTAAACCGCGCCACGACAGCCTGCCAGCCACGCGGTTTCAGCGCATTTCCCGGCATTTTGTTCCGGGTCATTCAATGCGAATACGTCATTTTTTCTGATATGACCGCATTGCATTTTCATTCCCCGGAAGTCACTTTGATTATTACAAATCGAAATCAAAATGAAAGAGAAAAAATATTGTCCGGCGCGATCGGATTTTTGCGATTTCGCGCATGGAAGGCGGAGCGGGAGGGGAAAGGGGGAATACGGAGAGGAAAACCGCGCATCGCGCCGTACCGGCACGCGGCGGCGATCGTTCAGCTCGCCGAATCGCGCGTCGGGCCGGCCCGGCCGTCGACGTATTTCGGCAGCGTATCGACGATGTCGATCACGTGTTGCCGGTGGAACAGCGGCATCGTCGGCTGCGGACGAGCATGCCGACAACGCGGCCCGCATCGGCTGCGGGCCCCGTTGCACGCGCAACGACCGCTGCGTCAGAACTTCTGGCGCAGCCCGAGGCTCACGATCGCCTGCGACCGCGAATCGGACGAATGGCCGTTCGCCTTGTCGGACACCGACGCGGTCGCGGCCACCGGCCGGCCGAGCGCGTCGAGCGTCGTGCCGGACGCATGCTGGTACGCGCCGAGCAGGTACACGCTGGTGCGCTTCGACAGATCGTAGACCGCGCCGAGCGTGACGTTGTGATACTGCGCGCGGTTGTCGATACCGTCGACGTCGCTGCCGCGCGTGTAGCTGTAGCCGGCGAACAGCTGCGTCTGCGGCTGCACGTTCCAGCGCGTGAACACGCCCGCGACGTTGAACGTCGCATGGCCGCTGAACAACGACTGCGCGCCGCCGCGGTACTGCACGTTGCTGTAGTTCACGCCGACGACGGCCGGGCCGAAGTCGTACGTCGCGCCGGTCGCGATCACCTGCTGCGACTGCGCGCTCGCATAGCCTTCGTTGATCGACGAATTGAACAGCCCGTCGTCGGTGCTCTGCCACTTGCCCGCCGTCGGGTCGGTCGCGCCCTTCTTGCTGTTGTCCGAGCGCTCGTAGCCGACGCCCACACGCAGCGGGCCGGCCGCGTATGCGGCGCCGACGCTCCACGTGTTGCGCTGCTTCATGCTCCCCGGCTGGCCGCCGAAGCCGTACAGCGCGCCGAACGTGAAGCCCGAGTAGTTCGCGCTCGTGTACTTGATCGAGCTGTCGACGCGCGCGGTCTGGTCGAGATCGTCGATGTCGCCCGGGTGCGCGCCGAAGCCGCCGATGAACGACGACGGGCCGACCGGGCTCACGAAATCGTCGAGCGACGTGTACTGGCGGCCGAGCGTGACCGTGCCGTAGCGGTCGCTGCCGACGCCGACGAACGCCTGCCGGCCGAACTGGCGGCCGCCCTGGCCGGACGTGCCGTTGGTGATGTCGAAGCCGTTCTCGAGGACGAACAGCGCGCGCATCCCGCCACCGAGATCCTCGGAACCCTTGATGCCCCAGCGGCTGCCGGACAGGTTGCCGGTCGTGAGCCCGACGCTCGAATGCCCGGTGTACGCGCCCGCCGAGCCGACCCGTTCGTTGCTGCGATAGGTCACGCCCGCATCGACGATGCCGTACAGCGTGACGGAGCTTTGCGCGGCGGCGACACCCGCGAGCGAGAGCAGCAGCGGGGCTGCGATCAGTTGCTTGTTCATGGTTTTATGTCTCCGGGCGGTGAACCCGTTGTTCTGGCTGGCTGTTTGCGAGTAGCGCGCGCGGGCGCCGACATCCGCCGGCGGTGCGAGACCGGCGACGTCCGCGCGCGACGACGCGGCGGGCATGCCCGCTGCGGCCGGTATGGTAGTTGGAACCGGTTCCGTTCCAAAGCGGAATAATGACAACAGTTTCTTGTCAAAATTGAGATAGTCAGGGCGCGGCCATGGTCACGGCTGCCGCGCCTGTACAGCGCGAGGCGACGCGGACGAGATAATCGGCTGCGCGCTTTCCACCGGGAGCTTTTTCATGCATGAAACGACCCTGCTGCTCTTCGCCGCCGTCGCGTTCGTCGGCATCGCGACACCCGGCCCGACCGTGCTGCTCGCGCTAACCAACGGCTCGCGCTACGGCGTGCGCCGCGCGGCATTCGGTTTCGCGGGCGCGATGCTGTCCGACTTCGTGCTGATCGTCGCGGTCGCGCTCGGCCTCGGCGCGCTGCTGATGGCGTCGGCGTTCTGGTTCTCGGTCGTGAAGTGGCTCGGCGCCGCGTACCTCGCGTATGTCGGCATCCGGCTGCTGATGTCGAAGGGAGCGCTCGACGTCGCGGCCGCGCAGCGCGGCACGGCCTCCGGACGCAACGCATCGATCTTCGCGAAAAGCTTCCTGACCGCGGTGACGAACCCGAAGGGCTATCTGTTCTTCTCCGCGTTCCTGCCGCAGTTCCTCGATCCGCTGGCGCCGCTCGCGCCGCAGTACGTCGCGCTCGCGGTCACGTTCGCGCTGCTCGACGGCGCGGTGATGTTCGCCTACGCGCTGCTCGGCGCACGCGCGGTGCGGCTGCTGAAGCGCTCGGGCGCGCTGTGGCTCGAACGCACGTGCGGCGCGATGCTGCTCGCGCTCGCCGGTTCGCTGGCGCTGTACCGGCGCCATGCCGCGTAGGCGCCGGGCTCGATGAAAATCGCCACACCGCCCCGCGCCGGTTTCCCCGGCCTGTCGCTCAGGCAACTCGAACGCGCGGATCTCGACGCGTGGTACGCCTACCTGTCGAATCCCGACGTGTTCCGTCACACGAGCTGGAACCTGCGCTCGCCCGACGATCTGCTGCCGATGTTCGACAACATCGAATCGACCGATCCGGATTCGATCCGGCGTCTCGCGATCGTCGATACCGCATCAGGCGCGCTCGCCGGGACGGTCGGGCTGCATACGGTGTCCACCGTGAACCGCTCGGCGGAGATCGCGTACGACCTCGCGCCGTCGCACTGGGGGCGCGGCATCGCGAGCGCGGTGTGCGAAGCCGTCACTGCGTGGGCGTTCACGCACGGCGGCTTCATGCGCATGCAGGCGGTCGTGCTGACCAGCAACGCTGGCTCCGCGCGCGTGCTGCAGAAGTGCGGCTACCGCTACGAAGGGTTGCTGCGCGCCTACAAGATGGTGCGCGGCACGCCGGGCGATTTCGCGATGTACGCACGCCTCGCGACCGACTGACGTGCCCGCCGCGGCATCGCGTGCCGATGCCGTGAAGCGATTGCACGACCCGATTGCACGACCCGCGCCGAATTGGCGACAATCGCCATTCCCCACATCGACTTGCCGCCATGAAAATCGCCGCGCTCTCCGACATCCACGGCAACCTCGCCGCGCTCGACGCGGTGCTCGACGACGTCCGCCGCCGTGGCGCCGACGTGATCGTCAATCTCGGCGACATCGTGTCCGGCGCACTCCATCCGGCCGAAACGGCCGACCGCCTGATCGCGCTCGACCTGCCGACCATCAAGGGCAATCACGAGCGGCAGTTGCTCACCTACGATCGCGACGCGATGCGGCTGTCCGATCGCTGGGCGCACGACACGCTGCGCGCCGACCATCGCGCCTGGATCGCCGCGCTGCCCGAACGCCTGACGCTCGACGGCGATGTGCTGATGGTGCACGGCACGCCCGCCAGCGATCTCGTCTACTTCCTCGAAACGGTCACGCCCGACGGCTGCCGCGCGGCCACGCCCGATGAAGTCGCGCAGCGCGCGGGCGACACGGCGGCCTCGCTGATCCTGTGCGGCCACACGCACGTACCACGTACCGCGAAGCTCGACGACGGCCGGCTGATCGTCAATCCGGGCAGCGTCGGGTTGCAGGCGTATGCGGACGACCTGCCGCATCCGCACCGGATCGAGACGGGCTCGCCGCACGCCCGCTACGCGATGGTGTCGCGCACCGCCGCCGGCTGGAACGTCGAATTCCATGCGGTCGAATACGACTGGCGCACGGCCGCCGCCATCGCGGCGTCGCGCGGCCGCGACGACTGGACCGTCGCGCTGCGCACCGGCCGCTGCTGACGCGCTCGCGCCGCCCTGCCACCCTGCTTCGCCTCAACTACAGAAACATCAACACGCCATGCCCGTTCCGTCGCAACTACTCTTCCTGCCCGGCGCATCGGGCAGCACCGCGTTCTGGCAATCGCTGGCCGGCATGCTCACGCATCCGGCCGAGCGGCGAATCGTCGCCTACCCGGGCTTCGGCGACACGCCGCGCGATCCGGCCATCGACGATTTCGACGGTCTCGTGCGTCATGTACTGGCAACCGTCGACCGGCCGACCGCCGTGATCGCGCAATCGATGGGCGGCGTGATCGCGATGCGCGCGGCGCTCGACAAGCCGGATCTCGTCACGCATCTCGTGCTGACGGTCACGTCCGGCGGCCTCGACATGGCCGGGCTCGGCGCGCAGGACTGGCGCACCGGTTTCGCCGAAGCGAACCCGCGGTTGCCGGACTGGTTCATGACGTTTCGTGCGGACCTGTCGCAGGACATCGGCCGTATCGCGCAGCCGACGCTGCTGCTGTGGGGCGACGACGATCCGATCAGCCCCGTGGCGGCCGGCCGGCGCCTGCTCGAACGGCTGCTCGATGCGCGGTTGCACGTCGTGCCGGGCGGCCGGCACGATCTCGCGGCCGTGCATGCGCAAGCGCTCGCGCCGCTCGTCGACGCGCATCTGCAACGCGTGTGACGCCGCACCCATCGCATAAGTCACACGGTTCGGCACGCACCTGAAGCCGCGACGCGCGCGCGCCGCGTCGCATCACCCCGCGTTCCTCAGCGTCAGCCTCGCTTCGAGGCCGCCGCCGTCGGGCCGGTTGTTCAGCGTGAGCGTGCCGCCCATCGCGAGCGCGAGCTGCTTCGCGATCGCAAGCCCGAGCCCCGTGCCGCCCGTCTCGCGATTGCGCGACGTCTCCACGCGCCGGAACGGCTCGAACACCGCGTCGAGCTGATCGTCCGGAATGCCGGGCCCGCGGTCGAGCACCGCGATCACCGCGCCGCCGTCCGGCGCCGCCTGCACGTCGATCTCGGCCGCACCCGCGAACTTCAGCGCGTTGTCGACGAGGTTGCCGACGATGCGGCGCAGCGCCTTCGGCCGCGTGACGAGCGCGAGCGGCGCGCGGCTGTGCAGCGCGACGTCCTGCCCCGCATCCGTGTAGTCGTACACGATGCTGTCGAGCAGCGCATCGAGATCGATGCGACGCGCGGCTTCCTCGGTGCCGTGCAGCGTGCGCGCATACGCGACGCCCTCCTTCACCAGATGCTCCATCTCGAGCAGGTCCTGGCGCAGCTTCGCGCCCTGCGTGTCGTCGTCCATCACGTCGACGCGCAGCCGCATCCGCGTGATCGGCGTCTGCAGATCGTGCGAGATCGACGCGAGGATCTGCATGCGCTCGGCCATGTACTGCGCGATACGGTCCTGCATCGCGTTGAAGGCCCGCGCGGCGCGCGCGACTTCCGACGGCCCGTCTTCGTTCAGCCGCTCGCCCTTCAGGTCGGGGCCGAGCGCGTCGGCGGCCTGCGCGAGCTGCTTGAGCGGCCGCGTCGCGAGCCGCACCGCGAGCCAGCAGCACGCGGCCAGCACCGCGAGCTGCACCACGAGCACGGCCGGCAGCCAGCCCGACAGCGGCACCGTCGACATCGGATGAATGTCGATCGTCAGCGGCGATCCGTCGGTCAGCCGCAGATGCACCTGCAGATGTTCGCGGTCGCCGGGGATCGAATTCGCGGTCAGCGGATAGTCGCCGCCGATGCCGTCCGAGATCGAGCGCTCGACGCGCGCCGACAGCCGCGCTTCCGGCGGCGTGCCGGTTTGGCCCGGCCCGAGGATGAATGCATAGCTGCGCCGCGCGAGACGCGGCAGCCATGCGGTGCGCTCGGCGGGCGGCAGATGGTCGAGCAACGCGACCGAGCTGGCGACCTCGCGCTCGATGTAGCCCATCATCAGGTTCGTGGTCGCCTGGTCGCGCTCGGTCACGGTGAGCCAGAACGACAGCGTCTGCGCGAGCGCCAGGCCCACGCACAGGATCAGCGCGAGCCGCGCGAACAGCGAACGCGGCCAGTGCCACGGCGTGCGCGCGCTCATGGCGTACCGTCGACGGCGGTCACGGCCGACGAGAACACGTAGCCCTCGTTGCGCAGCGTCTTGATGTAGCGCGGCTCGCGCGCGCCGTCGCGCAGGCGCTGGCGCAGCCGGCTCACGAGCAGGTCGATCGAGCGGTCGAACGGGTCGGACTGGCGCCCTTGCGTGAGGTTGAGCAACTGGTCGCGCGTCAGCACGCGCTGCGGGTTGTCGAGGAACACGCGCAGCAGCCGATATTCGGCACCGCTCAACGCGACCAGCGTGCCTTCGGTGTCCAGCAGATGGCGCCCGGTCGTGTCGAGCTGCCATTCGCCGAACGCAAGCAGTGCGGCCGTCTCCGTCACCTGCATGCCGGGCGGCAGCATGCGCGCGCGGCGCAGCACCGAGCGGATTCGCGCGAGCAGTTCGCGCACCGCGAACGGCTTGGCCAGGTAGTCGTCGGCGCCCATCTCGAGGCCGATGATGCGGTCGGTTTCCTCGCCGCGCGCGGTCAGCATCAGCACCGGCACCGTGCGGAACTTGCCGGCGCGCAGGTCGCGGCACAGCGTGAGGCCGTCCTCGCCGGGCAGCATCAGGTCGAGGACGATCAGGTCGGGCGCGCCGTCGTCCAATGCGTTGCGCATCTCGCGGCCGTTCGCGGCCAGCGACACGCGCATGCCGTTCTTTTCCAGGTAGTCCGCGATCAGTTCGCGAATCGCGCGATCGTCGTCGACGATCAGCACGTGGTCGATCTTGTCCATGAGTCGTTGCCGGTATCGGTGTCGGGGTTCGGGCGGGGCGATGTCCGCTGTTATACCGCACGGCGGGCACGCGTTTGTATCCCAATGTATCGCGCCAGCATGGCGACACACAACGTTGCACACACGCGGCGGGCCGGACACATCGCAGATACGTCGGCGCCGCCTAATGGGGCCTGTCGAAACCCGTCGGGCCGCCGCCCTCGCGCCGCGGCCCCAAAGATCAGGAGAACGCCATGCTGCCCCGCCTCAAGACCGCCGCCCTCGTCATCGCCCTCGCCGCCACGGCCGGGCTCGCCGCCTTCGCCGGCACCCGCGACGACGCGGGCGTGCAGGCATCGCCGGCCGGCATGACGGCGCCCGCTTTCACCGGCATCGACCGCTGGCACAACAGCCCGCCGCTGACGCTCGACCAGTTGCGCGGCAAGGTCGTGCTCGTCGATTTCTGGACGTACTCGTGCATCAACTGCATTCATACGATTCCGTATGTGAACGACTGGTATCGGAAATATCGCGACCAGGGGCTCGTCGTGGTCGGCGTGCATACACCGGAATATCCGTTCGAACGCGACGCGAAGAACGTCGCCGATGCGATCAAGCGCTTCGATATCCGCTATCCGGTCGCGCAGGACAACCGCTACGACACGTGGCGCGCATACGGCAACCAGTACTGGCCCGCGCTGTACCTGATCGATGCGAACGGCAAGATCGTCTATACGCGGTATGGCGAAGGCGGGTACGACAAGACGGAGGCGGCGATTCGGGGGGCGCTGGCGCAGGCGGGGGAAGAGGCGAAGGGCTCGACGCGCACGCAGTGACGTGGGCGGCGAGCGGGCGCGATACTCGCCCGCGCCCGCTCGCGTCATGCGCTCATTCGCGCTTCGCGTCGGCCTCCGCCAGCATCGCCTCCCCGATCGCGAGATGACCTTGCGCGACCAGCGCTTCGCCCGCGCCGCGGATATCGGCCTCGGCCTTGTTCTGCCCGAGCTTGCGCTTGCCGACGAGCCGCGTGATCTCGATCTGCAGCCCGACGATCGCTTGCAGCATCGTGTCGATGTAGTCCGGCGGCGCGTCGCCCATTTTCCACGGCACCGGCTGTGATGCTTCGTGCGTGCGCGTCAGCCGTGCGACCACGCCGCGCACGAACTTCTCGTCGTCGCGCACCGTGATGCGGCCGTGCGCATGCACGACCCGGTAATTCCACGTCGGCACCTGCCGATGCGCGACGTGCTTGCTCGGATACCAGTTCGGCGAGATGTATGCGTCGCCGGCGCGGAAGATGACGAGCACCTCGTCGCCGTCCGCGACGTCCTGCCAGACCGGGTTCGCGCGCGCGACGTGCGCGTGCAGTTCGCCGAGCCCGCCGTCGCCGGGCATCAGTTCGAACGGAATGTGGTTCGCGTCGAGCCCGCGCTTGCCGTGCGTGATCAGGCTGCCGAACGGATGCTGGACGATCAGTTCGCGCAGTGCGTCGGGGTTGGGTTCGTTGAAATCGGCGGGGACGTACATGTCGGCTCCACGGTCGTGCGGGGTAGGAAATAGGCGCGGGCGCAAGCCCGTCATGCGTCGATTGTGGCCTTAAACTGGTTTATCCTGTAGAGCCGGTTTGAAACAATTTCAGCAGACCAGAATCATGGCAAGAACGGCCCGGATCGTCGAAATCCCGTCGCTCGGCGTGCTCGATCGCGCGGCCGGCGACCTGAGCCGCCAGCTCGCGCAGGCGCTGCGCGACGCGGTGCGCCGCGGCGACGTGCGGCCCGGCGATACGCTGCCTTCCACACGGCTGCTGGCGGCGTCGCTGCAGGTGGCGCGCGGCACCGTCGTCGATGCGTACGCGCAGCTCATCGCCGAAGGTTTTCTGGAGTCGCGCGGCGGCGCGGGCACGCGGGTCGCGAATGCGCTCGCGGAACCATCGCCCGGCAGCGCTCCGGAATCGCCCACGCCGCGCGTGGACCCCGCGCGCGACGCCCTGCCCGAACCCGCCGCCGCCTTCGCGCGGCTCGCCCGCGAATTCAGCCCGCTGCCGGCGATGCCGTTCGCGATCTCGGTGCCGCTCGGCCTCACCGCGCCCGACGACATCTGGCGCCGGCTCGGCAACCGCCTGCGCGCCCGCGGCGCCGGCGCGCCGTCCGGCTACGCCGATCCGCAAGGCGCGCTGCCGCTGCGCGAAGCGATCGCCGACTACGTGCGCCGGTCGCGCTCGGTGCGCTGCGATGCCGGCCAGGTCGTGATCACGAGCGGCACGCAGCAGGGGCTGCATCTCGCGAGCCAGGTGCTGCTCGGCGCAAACGACCGCGCATGGGTCGAGAACCCGGCCTATCGCGGCATCACCGCGCTGCTCGAAAGCACCGGGCGGCGCGACGCGATGGTGCGCGTGCCGGTCGATGCCGACGGCCTCGACGTCGACGCCGGCATCCGGCTCGCGCCCGATGCGCGCGCCGCATTCGTCACGCCGTCGCACCAGTACCCGCTCGGCATGCCGCTGAGCATGGCGCGGCGCAATGCGCTGCTGGCGTGGGCGCGCGCCCACCGCGCATGGGTCGTCGAGGACGACTACGATAGCGAGCTACGCTACGCGGGCTACCCATTCCCGTCGCTGCAGGGCCTCGCGCCTGACCGCGTGATCTATCTCGGCACCTTCAGCAAGATCCTGTTTCCATCGCTGCGGCTCGGCTACGTGATCGCGCCCGACGATCTCGTGCCCGCGTTCTGCGGCGCGCGCGTGCTGATGGACCGCCACGCGCCGACCGCCGACCAGCACGTGCTCGCCGCGTTCATCGCCGAAGGTCATCTCGATCGCCACATCCGCCGCGTGCGCGGCGTCTATGCGGAACAACGCGCGGCGCTGATCGACACGCTCGGCGCGCGGCTGCCGCGCGAGCGCGCGTGGGTACAGCCGGGCGACCAGGGGATGCACGTCGTGCTGTGGCTCGCGGCGGGCATCGACGATCTCGACGTCGTCGCGCGCGCCGCCCAGGCCGGTGTCGCGGTGCGTGCGGTGTCGCCGATGTTCGCGCCGGGCACGGCGCGCCCCGGCCTCGTGCTCGGCTTCGGCGGGTTCGGCCGCGCGCAGATGGAAGCGGCCGCGCAGCGGCTCGCGGACGTGGTTTCGTCGGTGGAATCGCGGCTCCGCGCACGGTAAAAGGTTGGCGGCGGGCAACAAACGTAATCGTCTGTAAATCCTGCAAGCAAACGGCCGTTTCCATGGCCCGCGCGCGGGTTCCGTTTGCTAGGATCGCGCGTCTTCCCTCCGCGCTCCTCCCGCCTTGAACCGCTTCGTGCCGTTTCTCCGAGACGCGTGGCTCCGTTGCCGCGCCCGTGTCACACCGCTCGCCGCCGCGTGCCGCACGCGCGTCCGCGCGCTCGGCGCGGGCATGCTCCATCGCCTGCGCCACCCGACCCGGCGCGGCGTCGCGCTGACGCTCGCCGCGATCCCGGTGCTGGGTCTGCTGGTCCTGCTCGCGTTCGTTCCGTTCACGCCGAGCATCGGCGACATCCGCAAGGCGCGCATCGACCGCCCCGCGCGTGTGCTGTCGGCCGACGGCCAGTTGATCGCCGAATTCCGGCCGGTGAACCGCGAATGGGTGCCGCTCAAGCAAATCTCGCCGCACATGGTCGATGCGCTGATCGCGACCGAGGACCACCGCTTCTACGCGCATCACGGCATCGACTGGCGCCGCACGCTCGCGGCCGGCCTGCATACGTTCTCCGGCGACCGGCAGGGCGGCTCGACGATCACGCAGCAGCTGGCGCGCAACCTGTATCCCGATGAAGTCGGCCGCGCGCCGACGCTCACGCGCAAGGTGAAGGAGCTGATCACCGCGTTCAAGATCGAAGCGGTGTACAGCAAGGACGAGATTCTCGAAACCTACCTGAACACGGTGCCGTTCCTGTACAACGCGTACGGCGTCGAAATGGCCGCGCGCACCTACTTCGGCAAGTCGGCGGACCAGCTCGACCTCACGGAAAGCGCGACGCTCGTCGGGATGCTGAAGGGCAACAGCTACTACAACCCGGTGCTGAATCCGGAACGCGCGGTCCAGCGGCGCAACGTCGTGCTCGGCCGGATGGCGCAGATGGGCATGCTGTCGCCACAGCAGTTCGCGAAACTGCAGCGCCAGCCGCTGCGCGTCGACTTCGAACCCCAGACGTCACAGCCCGGTCTCGCGCCGCATTTCGCGGTGCAACTGCGCAAGTGGCTGATCGCGTGGGCCGACCGCAACAACTACGATCTCTACTCGGACGGCCTCGTCGTGCGCACGACGCTCGATGCGCGGCTGCAGGACATGGCCACGCAGGCGCTGACGCGGCAGACCGAACGACTGCAGGCGATCGCCGACGGCGCATGGCGCGGGCCGTCTGGCTGCGGGCTGCGCAACGACCTGTTCCGCGGCTTCATGCGTCAGACACCGGAGTATCGGCAGGCCCGCGACACGGGGCTCGCCGATGTGGCAACGCTGAAGCAGCTCGGCGCGAATCGCGACTTCGTGCGGGCGCTGTGCGAGCGCAAGACGCAGGTGCAGGCCGGCTTCGTCGCGATCGATCCGCGCAACGGCGCGATCCGCGCGTGGGTCGGCAGCCCCGATTTCGGCAGCGAGCCGTTCGATCACGTGGTACAGGCACGGCGTCAGCCGGGTTCGACGTTCAAGCCGTTCGTCTATGGCGCCGCGTTCGCGGACGGCATGCGGCCGGGCGATACGTTCGTCGACGGCCCCGTCGCGATCCCGATCGACGGCCGCGCCGTGTGGCGGCCGACCGATGCGGAGCCACCGACCGGCGCGCCGATGACGCTGCGCGACGGGCTGGCGCTGTCGCGCAACCGCATCACCGCGCAGGTCATGCAGCGGGAAGGCGCCGCGAAAGTCGCGCAGCTTGCCCGCGCGATGGGGGTGCGCGACAGCCCGCTCGACGCGGTGCCGTCGCTCGCGCTCGGCACGAGCCCGGTCACGCTGAAAGAGATGGTGTCCGCGTACGGCACGATCGCGAATCGCGGCGTGTACGTCGCGCCGCAGATGATCACGCGCATCGAGGATCGCGACGGCAAGGTGCTCGCCGCATTCGGCAGCGCGCCGCCGGAACGCGCGCTGCCGGCGCCCGCCGCACTGACGCTCGTCGACGCGATGCGCGGCGTGGTCGATTACGGGACCGGCGCTGACATCCGCTCGCGCTACGGGATTCGCATCGACGTCGCGGGCAAGACCGGCACGACGCAGGACAACACCGACGGCTGGTTCATCCTGATGCATCCGCAACTGGTGGCCGGCGCGTGGGTCGGCTTCGACGACGGCAGCGTGACGCTGCGCAGCGACTACTGGGGCGCGGGCGCGCACAGTGCGCTGCCGATCGTCGGGGCGTTCTACGATGCGGCGCTGCGCGCGCGGGCTATCGATCCGCATGTGCAGTTCTCGCCCGATTTCCGGCCACGCAGCGCGCCAGCGCCGAAGCGGCGCGCGCCGCAGCATTCAGGCCTGTTTGACTGGCTGCGCTTCTTCCGTTGATCGTGCCGGCGAAGGGCTGAGCCAGGAAACGCGTTCAGCCCGCCGCGAGCGTTGCAGCGAGCACTTCGAACTCCGGCGCCCATGCCGCACGCCACGCGGCTTTCGTCGCGTCGTCGACCCACGCGCCGTCGATCCCGTTCAGCATGAACTGCTTCAGGTCGGCCACGGTGAAGCCGAAATGGCTGAACATCAACTCCCACGCTTCCGACGGGTTCACCTTGTGCAGTGTCGGATCGTCGGTGTTCGGATGGATCTTCAACCCGAGCCCCGGCATCTTGCGCATCGGATGCAGTTCCGCCCATTGCTCCGGCGGCAGCGTGCGCAGGTAGTACGAATTCGTCGGCACGACGGTAAACACGATGCCACGCTCCGCGTAGCGCGCGCACAGCTCGGGGTTGTCGACGATCGTATAGCCGTGATCGATGCGGTCGACCTGCAACAGATCGACGGCCGTCTCGACGTTGCGCCACGGCATCCCGAACTCGCCCGCATGCGCGGTCGTACGGAAGCCGGCCGCACGCGCGTTGCGGTACGCCTTCCAGAACAGTTCCGGCGGCCGGTCGTTCTCGCGATAGTCGATGCCGAGCCCCGCGACTTCGTCCGCGCGATTCGCCTTCATCCATTCGACGATCGCAACCGCTTCGTCGGGGTCCTGCTCGCGGTCGATGCTCGGAATCAGGCGCGCGCCGATCCCGAAATCGCGGGCGGCGTCGCGAATCGCCGTCACGATCGCGGCCTGCGCGTCCGGATACGCGATGCCCGATACGCGCACCGTTCCCGTCGGATTCCAGAAGAATTCCGCATGCCGCACGTTGTGCGCGGCCGCGTCTTCCAGATACTCGTATGCGATGCGCCGCAGGTCGTCGGGTTGCGTCAGCAGATATTTATCGAGCGCGCGCAGCACGTGCAGCACGCCGACCGGTTTCTCGCCGCGCGCATAGAACGCATCGATCTCCGCGCGCTCGATCGGCGCGCCGCTGCGTTCGACGAGCGCGACGAACGTGTCGTGCCGCACCGCGCCGAGCAGGTGGCAATGCAGCTCGACCTTCGGCAGCGCGCGGAAGAAGGCCCGAAGCGTGGGCGTGATCTCGATGCCCGTGCGCGCGGCCGGGACATTGCCTGGTGTTCCGTTCATGTCAGTCTCTTTTTTCGGTAGTGCGATGCGTCGCGCAAGCCGTCTCTCAGTGCGGCTTCACGACGGTCCAGAAGTAATAGCCGAGCGGAATCGCGAGCACGACGAGCCCCCACGACACGTCGCGCCAGCGGCCGGCCAGCAGCTTGACGAGCACGTAGCACAGCAGCCCGCCCGCGATGCCGGTGCCGAAGCTGTTCGACATCAGCGTGAGCAGCACCATCGACATCACGGGCAGCGCATCGGTGAAGTCGTCGAAATGCGTATGGCGGATCGTCGCGAACATCGACAGCCCGATCAGGATCAGTGCCGGTGCCGTGGCCTCCTTCGGAATCGCGAGCGCAACCGGCACGAACAGCAGCATCGCGGCGAACAGCACGGCCGCGGCCAGCGACGACAAACCGCTGCGGCCACCCGCCTCGACGCCGGCCGCCGATTCGACCAGCGCGGTCAGCGCAGGAATGCCGAACACCGGTCCGAGCGTCGCGGCGAGCGAATCGACGAGGAACGGCCGGTTGATGTTCGGCAGGTTGCCCTGTTCGTCGAGCAGGTTCGCCTTCGCGCCGACCGCGAGCGCGGTGCCGAGCGTCGAGAAGAATTCCGCCGCGAAGAACGCGAACAGGTACGGCGCGGCGGCGAGGCTCAACGCGCTGCCGATATCGAGCTTGAACGCGATCGGCGCGATGCTGTGCGGCAGCGACATGAACGACGCGGGCAGGTGCGTGACGCCGAGCGGCACGCCGGCCGCGGCCGCGACGAGGATCGCGATCAGGATCGCGCCGGGCACTTTGCGGGCCTGCAGCACGATCGCGACCGCAAGACCGATCAGCGCGACCAGCGCGCCCGGCCGCGAGAAGTCGCCGAGCGCGAACGCGTTGGTCTTCGCGTTCGCGACGACCATTCCCGCATTGCGCAGCCCGAGCATCGTGACGAACAGCCCGATCGACGCGCCGAGCCCGAGCTTGATCTGCACCGGAATCAGCCGCACCACGACGCCGCGCGCGCCGAGTATCGTCAGCAGGAAGAACAGCACGCCCGACACGCAGGCGATGCCCAGGCCCGTCTGCCAGCCGACGTGCTCGGTCGTCGCGAGCGTCACGCCGATGATCACCGAGCCGCCGATACCGGGGCCGACGAGGAACGGCAGGTTCGCGTAGAGCCCCATCAGCGTGGTGAACAGCACGAACACGACGATCGTCGCGGTCGTCGCCGCGCCGCGCTCCATGCCGCCCGTCGCGAGCAGCGACGGGATCACGACGAGCAGGTACGCGGCCGCGAGAAACGACGTGACGCCCGCGATCGTCTCGGTGCGCACGCTCGTGCCGCGCGCGGCGAGCGCGAAGCGCCGCTCGAGCCAGTTGGCCGGCGTACGCGCCGGCATCGTGTCAGTCGCTGACATGGTGGTTCTCCCGTGATTCCGAATATTGTCCTGTGTCGGTTCGTGCAGCGCGGTCTTATACTGCCGCGTACCGCATCCCGACCGCTATTACCCGATGTCCGACCGCTCGTCGCTGCTCCCCGCGCTCACGCTGCGGCAGGTCCAGCACTTCGTCGTCCTTGCGCATGCGCGCAGCTTCACGCAGGCCGCGCAGGCGCTGTCGCTCACGCAGCCCGCGCTCACCGCGTCGATCCGCCAGATCGAATTCCTGCTCGGCGGCCGCCTGTTCGCCCGCAGCGCGCACCGGCTCACGCTCACCACCGCCGGCGAAGCCGTGCTGCCGCTCGCCGAACGCCTGCTCAACCAGGCGCGCGGCACCTTCGACGACATGACGCGACTCATCGGCGAACGCATCCAGACCGTGCGCATCGCGTTCATCCCGTCGGTCGCGGGCCGCCTGCTGCCCGCGCTCAACGCGCTGCGCGGCACCCATCCGACGCTGCGCTTCACGCTCACCGATCTGCCGAACAGCGCGCTCGTCGAAGCGGTGCGCGACGGCGTCGCGGATCTCGGCATCGGCGTGCGCGAACCCGACGGCGACGACGGCACGCTGCGCTACCAGCAGCTGTTCGAGGACGAGATCGTGATCGTCGTGCGGCACGACGATCCGCTCGCCCGCGCGAAGAGCGTCACGTGGGCGAAGCTGGTCGATCGCGAACTCGCGGTGTTCGTGCGCGGCAGCGTCAGCGAATCGCTGCATCGCACCGGCGGCGCCGAGAAGCTGCGCCTGAACGTCACGTACCGGATGGAATACACCGAGCCGCTGTACGCACTCGCGCGCAACGGCCTCGCGACCGCCGTGCTGCCAAGTCTCTACACGATGCATTTGCACGATCCCGAACTCGTCGCGCTGCGCGTCGACAAACCGCGCGTCACGCGTGCGATCTCGCTGATCTCGCTCGCCGCCGACGATCGCGGCCCGCACGTGCGCGCGTGCCGTGAATGGATTGCGAAGCAGATCTGATTACGTTCGCGGTCCGCCGGGTGGCTGCCCATGTTCAGGGCAGCTTCGCAATCCGTTCGACGAGTGCTGCGTAGAACCGGTCCGCATCGACCTCGTTGATCCATGTCGCATTCGCCGCACGGCCGCTGCGCCCGTTCCAGTCGACGACGGTCTCGCCAAGCGTCCACTGCCCGGTCGTCTCGACCACCACGTTCACCTTTCGGCCGCCGAACAGCGTCGGATCGACGAGATAGCCGACGGCCGTCGGGTCGTACATCGGCGCGTCTTCAACGCCGCGCCGCTTCTTGTTGTAGGCGAGCTCGGCCTCCATGATGTCCGCGACGATCGCGCCGCAGCGGTTGCCGAGCGCGCGGAACGGCGCGACGCGTGCCGGCGTGATCGGCGCCTTCACCGCGACGTCGCGCGGCAGCACGACGATCGACACGCCGCTGCCGAATACGACTTCGGCCGCCTGCGGATCGACGTAGATGTTGAACTCGGCGGCCGGCGTGATGTTGCCGCGCTCGAAGAACGCACCGCCCATCAGCACGATCTCGCGCAGCGCGCCGCGAATCTGCGGCGCTTCGACCAGCGCGGTCGCGAGGTTCGTCAGCGGGCCGAGCGCGCACAGCGTCACGCTGTTCGGCGCCGCGCGGCTCAGCGTATCGACGAGGTACGACACCGCGTGGCCGGCGGCGAGCGGCGCGCGCGGCGCATGCAGTTCGACGCCTTCCAGCCCCGTCTTGCCGTGCACGTTCGCGGCCGTCACGAGGTCGCGCACGAGCGGGCGCGGGCAGCCCGCATACACCGGCAGCGCGTTCGTGCGGCCGGCCCAGTCGCGGATGATTCGCGCATTGCGTTCGGTGAGGTCGAGCGGCACGTTGCCGGCCACGGCCGTCAGCGCGCGCACGTCGAGCCGGTCCTGCGCGCCGAGCGCGAACAGGATCGCGATGGCGTCGTCCTGCCCCGGATCGGTATCGATGATCACCGTGCGGCGCGCGGCATCGCCGCCAGCCGCGAATGCGCCCGTTTCGGGCAGCAGCGCGGTGCCGGCCAGCGCCGCGGACAGTTTCAGGAAGGTGCGGCGGGATGCGATCGGATGGGTCATGGTCGGGGGCTCAGAACACGTGCCGCACGCCGAGCGTCGCCATCATCTGGCGCGTGCCGGTCGAACGCGCATACGCGAAGATCTGCGCATGATCCGCGTCGCCGGCCGCCTGCTGCGTGATCACCGTCAGCGCGACGTCGGTGCGTTTGGACAGGAAGTAGTCGGCCTGCAGGTTCACCTGATGCCATTTCGGACGCTTGTCGATCACGTCGTACTTGCCGTTCGTGAACGCATACGCGGCGCCCAGAAAGAGCTGCGGCGTCATCGTGTAGACGACGTTCACGCCCAGGTTCTGCAGGTGCAGATGCGAATTGTCGAGGTAATCGTAGCGTACGTCCGTGAACATCGCCGCGAACTGCGCGCGGCCGATCGTGTAGAAACCGCCCGTGCCCGCGATCCGCTGCCGGCTCGCGTACGCGGCCGGCGACATCGCGCTCTTGCTGAAGATCAGCAGCGGCGACGCATAGTCGTTCGCGATCGCGCCGTCCTGGTTCGTCGCGCTGTACGGATGGTTGTACTGCGCATAGACCACGCTCCAGCGCAGCGGGCCACGCTCATAGCCGAGCCCGAAGCTGTACGCGCTGTTGTTCGCGAAACCGGTCGCATTGCTGAAGCCGTACAGCGCGGTGAACTTCAGCCCGTAGTAGACGGGGCTCACGTACTTCACCGAGTTCTGCACGCGGATGTCGTTGTAGCCGTTGTCGTTGTCGCCGATGTTCACGCCGTTGCTCGCGATGATCACCGGCCCGATGTAGTCGTGGATTGCGTCGTACTGGCGGCCGAGCGTCAGCGCGCCGTAGGTGCGGTCGGCCAGGCCGACGTACGCCATGCGCCCGAACTCGCGACCATTCTGCGCGGCCGTGCCCGTCATCACGTTGAAGCCGTTCTCGAGCTGGAACACCGCGGACAGCCCCTGCCCGAGATCTTCCTTGCCCTTCAGCCCCCAACGCGGGTTCTGGTTCGTGCCGGACAGCGCCTGCCACGCGTTCTTGCCGCCCTGGTTCGTCGCGAACCCGACACCGGCCGAGATGAGACCGTACAGCGTGATGCTGCTTTGCGCACCGGCATGGGTCGCGAAGGCGCCGAGCATCGCGAGCGGAGCGAGCTTGTAGAGAGTTTTCATGCGGGTCGTGTGGTCGGTGGTGGTCCAGGCGCGGCAGGGTTCCGCGAAACTGGACTCGACTATACGAACCCGGATCGGATAATAAAAGTTTGCTTTCCTTATATCTCAATAAAACGGATTTATTCTCATCCCTACACCGCCCGCCCGACGAACCGGCGCTCAGTCCGCCGTGTCGCCGCCCTTCGGCAGCTTCGACCACGCGCCGCGTCCCGGCAGCGGCGACCAGGCCGGGCGGGTCTTGCGGGCACTGTCGATCACGACCAGATAGCGACCGGCGATCGGCGTGATGTCGCGATCGCGACGCAGCACCCATAGCGACTTGCCGGCCTCGACGCGTGCCTGGTAGTCGTCGTCGAGCAGCCCGTGCTGGTCGAGGAACGTGTTCAGCGACGCGGGAATCCGCACGCAGCCCTTCGAGTGCCGAATACCGAGCAGCGCTTCGAGCCGGTCGGGGTCGGTCGCATGCATCTGGAAACGCATCGGCGACACGCCGCCCTTGCCCCAGCCGCGCTCGCCGTCCACCCAGCCGAAATCGTAGATGCGCATGTCGCGGTGGCCGTAGCCGCGAATGCCGTTCTCGTTCGTCGTGCCTTCCGCGCGGAAATCCATCGTGTCGGGCGAGTGATGGAACACGCCGAGCGGCGTCAGGAAATGGTCGTACTGGCCCGGCAGCCCGGTGCCGACCGGCGATGCGCCGATCATCAGCCACGCATTGGCCGGCGTCGCGCGAAAGTAGATGAACAGCGCCTGCACGTTCGGCGCGCGGTCGACCATCGCAACGTACTCGCCGGCGAGATCGCCGAGATCCGCATCGGCGAGCGCTTTCTGGAGGCGGTCGCCGTACGCGCGCTGTTCGTTCGCGGGCACGTTCAGGCGCCGCGTGACTTCCTGTGTGAAGCGCTTGCGCATGTCGAGCGCGCGCGCCGTCGCGTTTTGCGCTTCCTCGGCCGACAGCGGCGGATGCCGACGCGGCGGCGTGGGCGGAGGCGGCTCGGCTTCGCTCGCGGGCGGGCCGGATGCGGCCGATGCAGGTGCGGCAGCCGATGCTGCGGAAGCAGAGGAAGCAGCCGACGCACCGGAGGCCGCGCTCGCGGATTCCGCGTGATTCGCGTGTGACGCCCCGGATGTCGGCGCTGCGGCCGATGCACCCGACACCGCATGCGCAGACGAAGCCGGATGCGTGCGAGAGGCCGCCGAAGCAGGCGACGCGACAGACGAGGATTGCACAGCAGACGACGGCGCGTCGGACGCGGCAAAGGCAGGCCGTTCGGCGAAAACGGAAATCGACACCGCGGCAGCGAGCCCCACGTATGCGGCGACGGCGCGGGTGAGGCAACGCGGCTGCGCAAAGCGCCGCGCCAAGTGGGAAAGAATCATAGGTTCGAAGCCATCGGCCGATCCGGCCGCCGCATGGTGCTGCTGCGAGCGGCGCATCTTCCGCGCAAGCCATCGACACGTCCGGCGCATCGCGTGCGCCAGGCGCCGACGCCTCTTCGCGGTGGAGCCGTTCGCTGATGCAACGCGGGCACTCCGATGGCGGCTAATGAGTCGTCAGGCCCCCTATTTTACTCGTCGATTGCGAATCGGCCGCGGCCGGAAGCACGCTTTTACGCGGAATTGCGCTTCGTCACGCTTTGTTTCAACTCGTTTCCCCTTGCGTGTTCGCTGCGGGGCACGCTGGCGTGTTGCGCGGTTTCGGCACACGTCCGAAGGCACGCAGGTTTCATCCGGTTCGAGCGTGTCGCCTTGTTTATGATCTGCATGACGAAGCATTTTTTTCGATCCGGCACTCGGAAACCGGGGCCTCGCCCGCATCGCACGCATGCCGCACGAACCGTGCGACACGCGTGCACACCGCGCCGACTACTTCGAGATGGTTTCGAGCGCGATGCCCTTCGTGCGCGGCCCCATCCATCCGATTGCAGCCATCACGACCACCATCGCGCCCGCGATGAACGCGAACACGCCGAACGTGCCGAAGCCCCGCAGCACGGCCGCGATCACGAACGACGAGAAGATCGCGGAGAAGCGGCTCCACGAATAGACGAAGCCGACGGCCCGGGCGCGAATCGACGTCGGGAACAGCTCGGCCTGGTACGCGTGGAAGCTGTACGACATGATGTTGCTCGCGAGCGTGAGGCCGATGCCGAGCACGATCAGGAACGCCCCCACCGTCGTCTGGCTGAACAGCAGCCCGCAGACGACGATCGCCGCCGCCATCGCGACGATCACCGACTTGCGCTCGAAGCGGTCGGCGATCACGAGGCCGATCAGCGGGCCGATCGGCGCCGCGAGCGCGATCACGCTCGAATACATCAGGCTCGACGTGATCGTGATGCCCTGCTTGATCAGCAGCGTCGGCACCCAGTTCGCGAAGCCGTAGAAGCCGACCGTCTGGAACACGTTGAAGATCGTCATCATGATCGTGCGGCTGCGATACGGCGGCACCCACATGTCGCGGAAGCTGCCGCGCGGCGGCACCGGTTCGGCCGGCGCGGGCGGCGGCAACGGTCGCCCGTATTCGGCTTCGACCTTCGCCTCCAGCGCGCGCATGATGCGGTCGGCCTCGTCGACCCGGCCCTGCTGCGCGAGCCAGCGCGGGCTTTCCGGCAGTTCACGGCGAATCCACCACACGAACAGCGCGCCATGCGCGCCGATCAGCACGACCCAGCGCCAGCCGTCGAGGCCGAGCGGCGCATGCGGCACCAGCAGGTAGGCGAGGAACGCGACCACCGGCACCGCGACGAACCCCACCGCCTGCTCGCACGCGAACGCGCGGCCGCGGATCTGCTTCGGCACGAGTTCGGAGATGTAGGTGCCGATCGTCACCATCTCGACGCCGAGGCCGAGGCCAACGACGAAGCGCCAGAAGTTCAGCCCGGTCGCGGTGTCCTGGAACGCCATCACGACGTTCGCGGCCGTGTACCACAGCAGCGACCACGTGAAGATCGCGCGGCGGCCGAAGCGGTCCGCGAGGAAGCCGCACGCGATCGTGCCGATGAAAAGGCCGGAGAACAGCGCGGCGATGAAGCTCGCGACGCCCGTGGTGCCGAACAGGCCGTGCGTCGTCGCGGACAGGATGCCGCTTTTCACGAGGCCCGGCGCGACGTAGCCGCTGTACAGCAGGTCGTAGAGTTCGAAGAAGAAGCCGAGGCTCAGCAGCACGACGAGCTTCCAGACGCTGCGCGTCGGCGGCAGACGGTCGAGACGGGCCGAGATGGAGCCGGGGTCGATCGCTGTGGGGCGGGCGGCGCCTGCTGCCGTGAGCGGGTCGGGCTGGGTAGATGCCATGGTGGCGAGTCTCCGGATTCTTGATTGTCGTTGGCGCCAGAAGAGGGGAACTGGCGAGCGGCTTCGCGCATTTTAGCGAGGCGCGTGCTGGAGCACATCAATCGGTTGATGAGCGGGGCGGGCGACGAGCTGCGCGGGGCTGCCGGGATCAAACCGGTGTTACTATCACTGGCGAACGGAGCACAATGTCAAACAGGCTTCACCGCTGGCCGGTCGACACTCTCCACATCCAGAAATTCGGCCCTTTGATGCCATACCTGAGAGCCTCGTCGCGAAAGTCCTCGGAGAAGCCGGCTCTCCTGACAAAGACAAGATCTCGATCGGAACGACGTCGACCATTGGGACGTTCAACTCAGAGACGACAGTGCGAAATCTGTCGCTCATCAGGTAATAAAAACCCAGGTTTCCACAGACATCAAAGTCGCCACCTGTCGTCCTTGGTGATGAAGACAGCTCCATCAGGAAATTTTACGTGCGCCTTCCCGCGCGACAGATTCGCGTACGACGGGAAGGATTTGCTGCCTCTGGAACCGAATCGGATTCCTCGGCTCCCCCCCCCCCACCTTCGACACCCACGCAATCACCGCTCGCACCCTCACTCGACAGGATTAGGCGCATATTGGTAGACATTGACACCACCAGCAAGCCCTATCGGACCTTGACTGATCAACGACTTCAAGCAGGCGACGTAGAGTTTATCTTTCACCAAGCGTCAAGCCTTTGAGATTCACCAACAAATCGGTCAGTGAATCGGCCGATCTCTCCAGAAATTTCGGGTTCATTACCCCCATTCCTACTTCGAATACCTCTCCGCTGGAATTGATCAAAATTGCTTGACCACCACTATCATCCCCAATCATGAAATATCCAGGAAGGTATTTCTGGACTTCATATTCGACATTTCGCTCTGGCAAAATTTCTATCTCGTGCAGAGCCAAGCAACCCATCGAATTTAGCCCATTCGTGATTTGAAGAAGGTCAACATATTCTTTAGGAAAAGACAGCCCGACCTTCGTCTCCGCAACATGAATCTGACTAGTGGTCGCTGGAATTCTCAGTTCGAAATGTTGGCTAAGATACGCTTTATTTAGCATTGAAAGCTCCCAAACAGTCGAAATACTTGTAATTTTGCCGTATCGCTCGTCTCACGACACTTTCCGGAACACCGGCTGCCCTCATCTGCCGAGCGGCCTCATTAAACTCAGTCTGTACATCCGTATTGAAGCCGTTTTGATTTCGGAATGCCCGCTGCATACCGGAGATTTGAGCATGGATGGAGCCCGAAGTGCTCGGCAGCAAAACCGCCGGCGCAGCTCGTGAACTATAGGTCCCGTTAGGAAACACCTGTTGCTTCGCCCATTCCTGCTGAATCGGATGATGCGACTGCACCAGCCCGTCGGCAACCGTATTCGTGTTACCAGGCGCACGATTCGCGTTGGGGCTAAGGTTGCCGTGTTGATCTGCGTCATTCACGCGATAGCCGCCGGGCCGGCGGCCCACCAAACCGAGTGGGTCAATCTAGGAGATCGGGTTTGTCGCGTATTGATAAGCTCCCCAACCAACATATGCGTTGCCTTTGGCCGACCATCTGAGGGGGGAAATTAGTTCCTGACACATCAGTTCTTCACCCTCCCCATCCCGACTGATCACAATGCGGATCTCGCAGCCCCAATCAACTCCGCATCAATTACGTATTTTCTTTAATTAATACACATCTAGCCAAGTTGAAGAAAAAAATAACCGAGCTCCGCGCTCATTTTCTCAAGCGCCGAATTATCGATGAACAGATATCCCATTCCGTCCGAGAGTATCCCTTTATAATTCGGCAGCGCTAAATCAAGATCACCACCGTACACCGACATCCGCCTGCACATTTCCGGCACTATAATTGGACGCTGCAACCATGCATCCACTCCGTCAATTTTCGAAGCCAGATTTTCAGAGTCATCGAGGTCACTGCTCAGTGAAATTGCAACCTCCCCAACATCCTTAATCCCTGCCTCACTTTCATTACGAAGAGATTCGCTCGCTAGATGCCCAACAACAACTGCCTCCGAGCGGCCATCCCTCTCACGAAGCTGTCGATAATGATCAACTTGATCTTTTATATAAGGGATAAATACGGAAATCCAGAAATCATCGTCTTTTAGATTTTGGCTGAACCACTTTCCCGGAAGACTCATCAGATGAACCAATGGCTGGCCATTGCTAGACATCGGCCATCGGACATCAGCCGGAAGATAAGCGCCCCCACCAGCATATGCCTCACCTGCAACTGATCTCGATGGAGAAAAAATCAATTCTTGATACATTTTCACCTCCTCAAATCATTCATCACAACAGCAATTGAGCGCACCCAAATAAGCTTTTGCCTTTTTGCGAAGCTTCTTCGCATCAGCGGCGGAAACGCCAGATTTCCGAATTGCCCCTTGCCAGACATCCATCTGTCTTTTCGATGGCTTTCCCGTTTTTGGATCAAATTCGAACTCGTTAGTACCAAGCCCCAAATGCATTCTTGCAAGGGAATTTTCATTGGAGTGAATTGCATCGTGAGTGTTCGGATCGATCGCAATTGACGGATTCCCTCTGTTTCTGCGCCGCTTATTGGCGCATCCCATTCTCACCAATGCCTCGTGACGAACAAGCTCGTGAACCTCGAGGCCATCACCTACATTATCCCCTCCATTCAGGCTCCCATAGGTGCCAATTTCATTCTTTGCTGCGAGCCCAAATGGATCAATAAATTGGATAGGGTTCGGTACGTACTGGTAGACGTTGATCCCGCCGGCCAGCCCGATGGGGTCTTTCGATACGAATCGCCCGCTACTCGGGTCATAGTATCGGTTGCGGTTATACCTCAGCCCCGTCTCCGCATCCTCCTGCTGCCCTTGAAACCGAATCGGGTTCCTCGGCTCCACGCCCGCGGCCTTCGACACCCGCGCAATCACTTCCCGCGCCTCGCCCCAAGCCCGATACGACGCCTCCCACACCACCTCTCCCATCTCGTCCGTCATCAGCAACGGCGTACCAATCTGGTCACAGTGGTAATAGAACAAATGCGCGTCCGACTGTCTTTCCGGCATACGTTGCAGCGGGTCCTTCTCCGGCACATATGGCTCGCCCTCCTGCCACACCGGCGTCTGGATCCCCGCGACCGGTTGCGCCGTCACATATTGGGCAAGCGGAACGAACGTTTCCGGCTCGTACACGTACTGCGTCGCACCGCCTTCGTTGCTCTCGTACGCCAACTGGTCACCATCCCAGCCGAACACCGTCCGCACGCCATCCACGTCCTTGCCGATCCGGCGCCCGAAGGAATCGTAGAAATACCGCGCTTCATGCCACCGGCCGGTCTCCTCGACACGCGCCACTCTCAACCGGTTGAATCCGTCCCACTCGTATTCCTGCCGACCCGACGGCGATCGCTTGCCGATCAGGTTCCCGCGCGCGTCGTATTCGAAGTGGGTACCCGCATATTCTTTCAACAGATTCCCGAGCACGCGCGGCACTTCCGCCGGCAATGTGCTGTCCACGCTGTCCGGCACAACCGGGCTTGCTTTCACCGCCCCCGGAGTGCGAGCGTGTCGGGGACTGCCGGGGTCAATGATGTTGCTTGCCGGGTCGAAGGCGAAAGTCTCGGTACCGAGCGGCCCGATCGCCGCGATGAGGCGGCCGACCGGGTCATAACGATAGTTGATCACCCCCTTGCGACTGTCCTCGATATGCTCGAGCTGCCCCACGGCATCGTACCGATACCGGCGCTCGGCCAATGCGGCCGGCGCATTCGAGCGCCGAATGGCCTGCCGGGTGATTCGGCCAGCCGGATCGTACTGCGTCTGCTGCCCCACCTTGCTCGACAGCATCCGCCCGGTTTCGCGATGCAAATCGTCGCGCTCGAACTGGATTCGCTCCTCACCATCGAGCACGAGCCCATGCACGTGACCCGACCCGTAGATCAACCAGTCCAGCACATGACCATCGGGACGGACGGTCTTGATCCGCGTGCCGATTTCATCGTACTCGTGATGCCACAAATAGCTGTGCGACTCCCCGAACAGCCGATAAGCGTGATGTTCGCGCACCAGATTGCCGACCGGATCGAAAAACATCTGCGTCCGGCTGTGGCTGTTAAGCGCCTCGACGAGTCGTCCACTGGCGTCGTACGCGAATCGCTCTGTGCTCGCACCCGAGGTCCGGCATACGATGCGGCCGGCCTGATCGAATTCGAGTTCGGTCGCTTGCCCGCCCTCGTCGATCTTCACCGGCTGCAGCGTGCCCTCGCTGTATCCGTATGTGGTCCGCTTGCCGTCGAACCCGATCTCTTCCAGCAATCGCCCCGCTGGATCATAGTGAAATTGATAGGTCGCGCGATTCGCATCGATCAATGCGGTCAAGCGACCGAGGCGATCGTAACGGTAGGCGAGCGTGTAGCCGAGCGCATCGACGCGGCTGGCTACACGCCCCGCGACGTCGTACGAAAAACGCGTCACGCGCTCCATCGGATCGGTATGGGACAGCAGACGGCCTTCGGCATCGTGCGTGTATCGATAGGTGCCTGCTGGAGACGAGATCTCGCTGACCGCGCCATTCCTGCCATACCGGTAAACCGTGGCATTGCCCGCTGCATCGATCGACTGCGCCAGTCGCCCGTCGGCATCGTAGCGCCACTTCGTCACCTTGCCCGAACAGTCGGTGTACTGAAGCAATTGTCCCGCGTCATCGTAGACAAGTACCTTCGCACCGCCCTTCGCATCGACCATCTTGACCGGCATCCCGGCGGCGTTGTACGCATACTTCGTCTCGTGCCCGAGCGGGTCCTTCTGCACGACCAGGTTACCCGCGTCATCGTACGAGCGCTCCCACACGTATCCTTCGGGATCCTTGAGACGAACGAGTTGATCGCGGTCGTCGTAACTCATCTCGACTACGGCGCCGTCGACGCGGTAATGCTTCGTCATGTTCCCGCGTGCGTCGTAGTCCATCTCCTCGATGCCGCCGTCGCGATGAACATGCATGACCAGGTTGTTGTCCTGGTCGCGCCGCATCCACTCCTCGGTGCCATCCGGATACGCGATCCGGTACATGTATCCGCGGATGTTGTAGTAGTACCGCGTGACGTTGCCCTGCGCATCGGTAACATAGGTCAGGCGGATGTTCGGATGCCACATGAGACGAATGTCATGGCTGCCGTCGTCGGCATATTCGCGCACGCACCGCGCATGCGTGTTGTCGTCGCGCTCCGCCCCTTCCCACTCGAGGTTCATGCCGCGGCCGGTGCGATCGGTATAGCGCTTGATCAGATGACGGTCGTACGCATACTGGCGCACGTTGCCGTAACGATCCGCTGCACGCACGAGATCGCCGTTGTCGTCATACTGGTATTGGGCAAGCGTGGTGCGCGTGTTCGCGTCGACGATCTGCTCGATCGTTGCGATACGTCCGCGGCTGTCGTGATGAAACGCGAGCGTATGACCGGCCGAACTGACGAGCCGCGCCAGACGATTCGCGTCATCGTAATCGAGCGCAATCGTATTGCCCGCGCGATCCTTCTGCAACGCGAGACGGAACGAATCGCCGCGCTTCTCGTACACGTGCAGCAAATCGTGACCGTACGCGACAGTCGTCCACGTGTCGTCGAGACGGCTCAGCGTCACACCTTCCACGCGGTCGTCGTGAACCGCACCCGCCGCGAGCGCCGGATATTCGATGTTGCGGCCGGTCGAATCGCTGTAGATCCATTTGTCGTCCCGAACATCGATGCGCGTCATGTACGGCGAGAGCCAGCGCGCGCCCAGTTCGCCGGCATCGTATCCGGCCAGCCGGGAGCGATAGACGCGTATCCAGACGACGGGCATCGCACCCGGCAATTCGAAATCGGCATGAGAAAACGTCTCGTCACCGAACGCGTAGCTGATCGAACCGGCCGACGCGCCGACCCCGCACTCTTCGCAGTGGTCGACACCGGAGCCCTTCGCTCTCGCCTCCTTCTTCGTCGCGGCGACGGGCACCTGCGGCCGCCGGGCCGTTGCTTCCGTCGTTCCCTGCGATTTGATCGATGCGGCCCGCATCGTCTCACGCTTGTGCCGCAACGCATTGATCAGCTTCAGCAGCAGCCACATCAGCTTGCCTTCGTCGCTGCCCTTCAACTCGTTGATCTTGTCGACCACCACCGGGGCCAGCGTGCGCAATGACACGGCAATCTGGCGAATCGGTGCGACGTATTCTTCGGGAACAAGCCCGGTCGCCGTGCCGGTCACGGCGTTGGCGCCGCGCTTGACGAGCGCCGTCCTCGACTCGGCCAGATATCCCCATGCCCCCGTTACCAGATCCGTGCTGAACCATCCGCTCTTCTTCATCTGCTGACGATACTCGGCGGCCCGCCGCTCGTTCTCCGCGGGATCGAAGAGTTGCCCCGCCAACACTGCGTCGATGCCGTCCGCGAGACTCGTGAGGATCTCCCGTGCTTTCGCCGCGCAGTGATCGATCACGTCGTTAAGCACGGCCTGCAGCTTCGTCAGGAAATCCTCGATCTCGGTCGCGCATGACGCCTGGACATGCGTGATGACGACCGATATGAGCGCGGCGCCGATGTCGCGCTTGTGAATCAGTATTTCATTGCGAATCAGCGCCAGAAGCGGCCGCGCCGTGAGACGCATGGGCGCCAGTACCGGCGGAAATGGAATCACGCCGATCAGATTGATCGCGAGTCCGAGATAGTCGAGCAGTTCGCCGCCGCGCTTGCGGATGATCGAGACGATGTCGGTGAGCGCATCGGCCAGCGCCATCAGGTTGTTGAGCACCGGAATCATGCTCGCGACCGTTTTCAGTCGATCGACGTCCACGTAGCCGTGCGTCACGCTGATCAGCCACGCGTTGAAGCCTTCGCCGGATGCAACGACATCGTCCGGATGAACATCGGTCAACCACGGGGTGGCCTGCTCATACTCCGCGCCCGGGGGGAGTTTTTGATCTGCCATGCTCTCAGGATTCTTCTGGTTGTTCGGTTTTCGACGTGCGGCGGCGGCCTCGCCTTCTCGTGTCCCGGATGGCCGGCCAACGTCTCGCGGCATTGTACTGACGATTGGGCGACGGGAAAATGAAAGGTCCGGTTTCCCGGCAGCCGTCCAATCCTTCGCGCCCCATTTATCAGGGGTCGCGGTCGCACCGACTTTATGTAAATTTCGTAACCGTCTGTCCGGGTGACAACGGCCGCCGGACGTTGAAAACGGCGCCCTTCCGGCAGGCGGCTCGATCGACACGGCCCCGATGCGACGGGATGAACAGGCCTTGCGCCGGTCCGTCACCCATGTCCGCGTCGCAGACACCCCGGACGCAGATTCGGAAGTCGTTCACCTCCGCGCCCCGGTAACATGCTACCGGGCCAACTACCGGCTTCCGGCTGCCTTTCGGCAACCGGCATTGTCGGCAAAACGTAAGCATTCCATGTCCATACAACGACTTTCCACGTACGCCCGCCGGATCGCGCTGATCGCGCTGCTGCAGTTCGCGGCGATCGCGACCGCGTCGGCGTTTCCGGCGGCAGCCTCCGCACCCGTCGCGAGCGGCGTCGGCGCCGCCGCGCCGGCCATTTCCCTGCCCGACGCCATCGCGCAGCTCAAGCAGATGCAGGCCGAGCTGGACCGCATCAAGCAGCAGACTTCGACCGCGTCCAACAGCAAGGAGCTGGACGCGCTCGACGACTCGGCGCAAGAGCTGAGCACCGATGTCGCGAAACTGCAGAGCGATCTCACACCGCAACGTGCGCAGGTTCAGGCGCAGCTCGACGTGCTCGGGCCGGCGCCGGCCGAGGGCGCCGCGCCGGAAGCGCCAGCCGTCGCGAAGCAGCGGGCCGCGCTGGACGCGCGCAAGACGCAGATCGACGCCGCGCTGAAGCAGGCCGCCGACCAGAAGACGAGCCTCGCGAACCTGACCGAGCAGTTCGCGAAGCTGCACCGCAGCCTGCTGAAGAACCAGCTCGCGTTCCGTTCGGGCAGCATCTTCAGCGCGCAGTTCTGGCTGCCGCTGTTCCACCTGTCGCCGGACGATCGCCAGCGGCTCGAGGATTTCGACGACGAACTGTTCGACATGCTGCGCTCGTCGTGGGTGCCGGGGCAGCGGGCGATCACCACCGTGCTGCTGATCGCCGCATTCGCCGCCTGGCTCGGCGGCCGCCGGCTCATCGAGCGGGGGCTCGCGTGGATCGCGCTGAACCGCCTGCCGCCCACCCGCTTGCGCCGCAGCGCGCTGGCGCTGTCGACCGCCCTGTCGACCTTCCTCGCGACGGCCATCGCGATCCAGATCCTCTATCTCGCCGTTGCACGTCACTACGAGCTCACGCCGTCGCTGACCGACCTGTGGGACCAGTTCGCAAAGCTCGCCGCGACCTGCGCACTGATCGCCGGGCTCGGCCGCGCACTGCTCTGCACGAAGCATCCGTCGTGGCGCCTGCCCGCGCTCGCCGATCCCGTCGCGCTCGCGATGAAGCCGTTCCCCAGCATCCTGGCCGGACTGCTGCTGGTATCCGGTACGCTCGAATCGATCAACCGGATCGTCGACACCAGCCTGTCGGTCACGCTGTTCGGTCGCGGCATCGTGTCGCTCGTCGTCGCGCTGACGGTCGGCGCGTCGCTGCTGCGCGCGAACCGTGCGCGCAGCGCCCTCGCGGCGGCAGGCGAGGCACCGGAGCAGCGCTCGACGCTCGCCGGGCTGATCCATGCCGGCGTCACGCTCGCGATCGTCGCGTCGTTGATCGCACTCCTGATCGGTTACATCACGGTCGCGCGCTTCATCACGTACGAGCTCGTGTGGTTCGAGATCGTGCTGTGCGCGACCTACATCCTGATCCAGTTGACGCGCGACGCGAGCGAAAGCCTGTTCTCGTCGAGCCTGTCGACGGGCCAGCAGATCAAGCACCTGTTCGCGCTCGAAGACCGCCACCTGGACCAGGCGCGCACGGTCCTGTCCGGCTTCGGCACGAGCCTGCTGATGCTGATCGCGGCGATCGCGCTGGTGACCGGCGGTTTCGGCACGACGCCGGGCGACCTGCTCGACAGCGCGGTCGCGATGATCGGCAGCCAGCGGCTGCAGAGCCTGAACATCATGCCCGACCGGATCTTGAACGCCGTGATCGGCTTCGCGATCGGGTTCTACCTGCTGCGCTCGCTGCGCCGCTGGCTCGACGGCGAATTCATGCCCGCGCTCGGCATGGATACGGGCATGCGTGTGTCGCTGATCACGCTGTTCACCAACGTCGGCTACGTGCTGCTCGTGCTGATGACGCTCGGGCTGCTCGGCGTCAGGTGGAACAATCTCGCGTGGATCGTCAGTGCGTTGTCGGTGGGTATCGGCTTCGGCCTGCAGGAGATCGTGAAGAACTTCGTGTCGGGGCTGATCCTGCTGACCGAGCGCCCGGTGAAGGTGGGCGACATGGTCAGCATCGCGGGCGTCGAAGGCGACATCCGCCGCATCAACGTGCGCGCGACCGAAATTCAGCTGAGCGACCGCTCGACCGTGATCGTGCCGAATTCGCAATTGATCTCGCAGAACGTGCGCAACGTGACGATGGGCAACAGCACACAGGGCGTCGCGACGCTGGTGCTGACGTTCCCGCTGAACACCGATCCGGAGCAGGTGCGCGACCTGCTGCTCGATGCGTATCGCGAGCACCCGGCGATTCTCGACAAGCCGGCGCCGTCGGTGACGTTCAGCCAGCTCGCGCCGGACGGGATCACGCTGAGCGTGACGGGTTACGTGTCGAGCCCGCGGATCGCGAGTTCGACGAAGAGCGATCTGCTGTTCGAGATCCTCAAGCAGTTGCGCGCGGCGGGGATCACGCTGTCGAGCCCGCAGATGCTGGTCGTGCAGAACATGCCAACGGAAGAGAAGTAAACGAAGATGGCCGGTCGCGTACTTCAGCTATCGCGACGGCCGTCTCCAGTACTACCGAAATGCCCATCGTCCGATGATGCCGGCGCTGGCAAACAGTCGAAGCCGCGCCGCCTCCCATTCGGCCAGCGTTCGCACCCGTTCCTGACGGGCATCGGCAAGCGCCGCTTGCGCCGACAGCAGTTCCAGAATATCGCCTGCGCCGAACGCGTAACGATTGCGCGCCGATGTCAGCGCCGCCTCCGCTGCGGTCAGCAAGCGTGCAGACGCATCCAGGCTGTCTGCCGTCGCCTCCGCATCAGCGTGGGCCTTCAGCACATCACGCAGAATCTGCTGCTGCGTATCGAGAAGCTGTGCCTGCGCCAGTTCGGCCTGAGCCTGCGCACCGCGAATCCGATACGTGCGCGAAAAACCGTCAAAGAACGGAATCGTCAAAGTCAAGCCGATGCTGGTTTGCGTCGCCCGCACCGACTGCAACCCCTGGTTCGGGTAGCCGTTCCGGGACAGCGTTCCGCTTAGATCGAGTGTCGGCATTCCGTCGGAGCGCACGGCCGTGACCTTCGCTTGCGCAGCCTTCCATCTGGCCCGCGCTGCACGGATCTCGGGGTGAGAATCTTCGGCCGCGCGAAGCCAGTCGCTCAGCTGGCGCTCCGCGTCGAGCGCAACCGGTACGACCGCCTCCTCGACTTCGACCCGCGTGCCGGCCGGCAGGCCGGTCGCAAAGACCAGTTCGGCGCGGGCCCGAGCCACCTCGCCGCCCGCTCGCCGCGCCGCGAGCAATGCCTTGGCCAACGCCGTTTCCGCCTGTAATACGTCCGCTCGGGATGCAACGCCCATGGCCAGCCGCTTATGCGACGCACGCAGCGTCGATTCCGCCAAGGTCGCGGACTCGGTACGCGCTGCAAACGCCGCTTGCGCATTCTGAACATCGAAATAACTCCCGATGACATCCACGACCGCCTTTTGCATCGCTGCGTCGTGGCCCGCCAGCGCTGCCGTCAGCAGCTGTTGCGCCGCCGCGCCGTTTGCAGCTCGCCCGCCAAAGTCGAGCAGCCGCCAGTTCAACGTCGCGTTCGAGGTTCGACCGACGCCGCGCGTATTCATCGATGGAGCATCGGGATACCGGTTATAGGTCGTCAGTTGGCTGATCGCACCGTTGACGGTGGGGAGCCATGCCGATCTGGCTTCCCCCGCCGCAGCGGCCTGGATCTTGATCGATGCCCACGCCGCTCGAATACGGGGGTTGTGGCATAGCGCAAGATCAACCGCATCACCGATCGTCAGCGGCTTCGCCGGGTGGGTCGACGAAGCGCATACAACTGGCGCGTCATCGCCCGGCAATCGCTTCCCCGCATCCAGCACTGAAGGACGGGTCAGCAACGGATCGGCCAGGCCATCGGGAATCCCGCGCGTTTCGGCATGGCATGCAATTGAAACCAACATCAGACCGAAGATCCATGGACACGCGCCACCTTTCAAGCTCCTAGCGCTCACGCAAACTCTCCCGTGCATGCTGCAGCAACGGCGACAGCACATACTCGATTACCCGCCGCGTACCGGTTCTGATCTCGGCGCTACCCGACATACCCGGCGACAGTGCGATCTCACGACCGTCCACCACCAACGCCGAACGATCAAGCATGATCCTGACCGAGTAGACGAGCCCCTTCTTGTCGTCGTCTATCGCATCGCGCGAAACATGACTCACGGTTGCCGACACCGTGCCATATTTCGTGTACTCGAATGCGTCGATCTTCACGCTGGCAACCTGTCCCTCCTTGACGAAGCCGATATCCCGGTTGTCGACGAATGCTTCCATTTCTACCGGCCCCTCTCGCGGCACGATCTGCATCAGCGGCTGCGCGGCCGGTACCGCCGTCCCGATGGTATGGACGGCAAGCTGCTGGACGGTTCCGTCGATCGGTGCAGTCAGGCGCAGCAGTTCCCCGTGAGCCTCCGCACGCCGCATGTCACCCGACGATGCATCGACGATACGCTGCGCATCGTTCAGCGCATCCTGGATATTCCTTCGCGTCTCTGCCACGAGCGCCGCGCGTTGGTGACGAGCATCCGCGAGCTGTCCCGCCATATCGATGCGCTGCTGCTCGGCCTCGATCCACGCGTGCTCCGCAACGTCACCGGTCTTCATCAACCTGGCGTAATCGTCGGCACGACGCGCCGCAAGCGGAGCGGCCTGACCATACCTGTGTACTTCGCTGTCGAGACGGTCCCGCCGCGCGACGAAATCGCGCCATTGATCCAGCAGGTGCCGTTCGACCTCACGCCGCCGCCCGGGCGACACGCCCTTCACATCCGCCAGTCGAGGTGAGCGCCCCGTTTCGATCGCGTCGATCAGCGCCCGTGCACGCTCGACTTGCAGTACCGCATTCAGCCGGTCGCTGTCCGCCCGTTGACGTTCAGCGTCGATCACGCGTGTGTCGAGATCGATCAGCGCATCGCCAGTCTTTACGATCTGCCCGTCGCGCACGTGCAGCGCTCTGACGTTCGCCACTTCGACCGCCGCCAGTGTCTTGGTCCGGGCGGATGGAATGATCTTTCCGCCGCCGTCGACAACAATGTCGATTTTCCCGAAGTACGACCAGAGAATCGCGGTCATCACGAGCAGGGTGAGAATGCGCGCGACCCACCGGCCTGCCGGCGAAACAGGTGCCGCCTGGACAGACAGCGCCGCCGGCAGAAATTCGGCCTCGTTCGCGTCGAATGCCGGCAGCGTCATCCGATGGCGCCGCTTCCAGCAGTGACGCCAGACATCGCGGTAACGCCGCACCAGTTCATGCCAGGCCTCAGCCTGCTGTCGCACGCTCATATCCGTGCCTCCGCTACGTCACGACCGCCCTGTTGCAACGAATACAAGTGTGCGTAGATGCCTTCCCGTATGCGCAGCAGTGTGTCGTGCGTACCGCTTTCCACGATCTGCCCGCGATCCATCACGAGAATCCGGTCGGCATCGCGCACCGCCGAGAGCCGATGCGCAATGATCAATACCGTGCGTCGCGCGCAGATGTCACGCATGTTGGCCTGTATGACGGCTTCGGATTCGTAGTCGAGCGCGCTGGTCGCCTCGTCGAATATCAGGACGCGTGGATCGGTCATCAATGCGCGGGCAATGGCGATGCGTTGCCGCTGGCCGCCCGAAAGCCCGGTGCCATGCTCACCGACGAGCGTGTCGTAACCCTCCGGAAGCTCGCAGATGAACTCGTGTGCGCCGGCCAGCCGCGCTGCATCGATCACCGCGTCGATCGACGCAGTGGGTCGGGCCAGCGCGATGTTGTCCCGTACCGAACGATTGAACAGCGTGTTTTCCTGTAGAACGACACCGATCTGCTGGCGGAGGCTTGCCGTATCGATCACGGCGATATCCTGCCCGTCGATCAGCACTCGCCCGCGATCCGGCACGTAGAGCCGCTGCACGAGCTTGGTCAGCGTGCTTTTGCCCGACCCGGAGCGGCCGACGATTCCAATGACTTCCCCCGCCGCGATCCTGACGGAGATCTGCCGGATGACATCGCTCGCATCCGGCCGGTAGCGAAACGATACCTGGTCGAACTCGATCGCACCGTCGAGACGGGGTACTCGCGTCTTTTTGGCTGCGGTTTCGGGCGCCGTATTCAGGATATCCCCGAGGCGCCCCATCGAAATCCCTACCTGTTGAAAGTCGTTCCACAGCTGCGCGAGACGCAGTATCGGACTGGATACCTGCCCGGCCAGCATGTTGAACGCGACGAGCTCGCCGACCGTCAACTTGCCGTCGATCACCAGCGTGGCGCCCAGCCACATGATCGCCGCGGTCACCAGCTTGCTGATCAACGTCACGCCACCGCTTGCAATCGTGGCAACGTTGGTCGCCGACAGGCCCGCACTCACATAAGCGGCCAGTTGACGGTCCCATCGGTCCGTCCAGCGCGGTTCGAGTGCCATCGCCTTGACCGTATCGATCCCGCTGATGGTTTCAACGAGGAACGACTGATTCTCGGCGCCCTTATTGAATTTTTCGTTCAGGCGCCGCCGGATGATCGGCGTAAACACGACCGACAACAGCACGTAGAGCGGAATCGAAACAACGACGATCAACGTAAGCCACGCGCTGTACCAGAGCATCACCCCGAGGAAAACGAACGAAAACGCGAGGTCCATCAGCAGCGTCACTGCGTTGCCGGTGAGGAACGCGCGAATGTTCTCGAGTTCGCGAATACGGGCGACAGAATCGCCGACACGGCGCGCCTGAAACCATGCCAGCGGCAACGCCAAAAGATGCCGGAAGAGCCGCGCGCCGAGTTCGACGTCGATCTTGCTGCTCGTATGCGCGAAGACCCACGTGCGTATCCCCGAAAGCGCCGCTTCGAACAGCGTCGCGCAAATCAACCCAACGGCGATCACGTTCAAGGTCTTCATCGCGTGATTGACCAGCACCTTGTCCATCACCACCTGGAAGAAAAGCGGCGTGGCGAGCGCAATCAACTGCAACACCAGGGAAATCGCGAGGACTTCGCCCAGCAGCTTCCGGTACGTGACGATTGCCGGAATGAACCAGCTGAAATCGAAGCGTGCCAGAGTACCCGCAATGCTGTTCTTGCTCGTGAAATAGATGAGCTCACCCGTCCAGATTTCCAGAAGACGCTCGCGCGTCAGCACGGTAGGCGCCTCACCCGGAAACTGGACCAGCATCCGAGGCGCGCGCGTTCCATCCCCGGCCTGATACTGCGCGACTACGAAATAGCCACCTTCGCCCTTCATCCGTGCGACCGCAGGCAAAGGCGCTCGATCCAGTCGTTCAAGGTGCTGCTGAACGGCCCGGGCCGTCATGCCAAGTGAACGCGCGGCTCGCAGGATTGTTTGAGTATCGAAACGGCAGAAGCCGAATTCATGTCGCAACGCGGCTTCGTCGGCTGCGATGCCGTGCAGGCTGGCCATCGTCAGAACGACCGCGAGCCCGGAGTCGACATCCTGCGCCGGAGACGACGCCGGAGGCCGGAGATTGGAACTGTTCATGAAGGGAATACGAGGCGAGGAAGGAAGTGCGATACGGCCGGCAGCAGGCCGTCCGGTCGCACGCGATGTGCAACCGGACGGCCCGACCTTCGAGGAAACGGGAATTAACGCCAGCTCGTCGCCAGCGTCGGCGCAAGCGCGGCCTGATGCTCAGGAGACAGCGTTACTGATCCCGCAGCCGGCGGCGACCAGACCGCCATGGCCTGTACCAGCTTCTCGACATCGGCGTTAACGAGCGTCCGCCCGTCATCGACACGGATCTGCTCGATCTGATACCGTGAACCCAGATACCAGTCCCGAACCGTTGCGGTATCGCCGGTGCCGAGGATACTGATCTCGAGATCGTTGCCGACGTGACGAAACCACAATTGATCCGCGGATACGCCGGCGCCGATGCTGATCACATCGCTGTTGCCGAGCGTTTCGTCGTCGTCCCGGATCGTGTCGCAGCCGGACCCGCGGCCGAATCGATAGGTATCGTTGCCCAGTCCGCCGATCAGGATGTCGTTGCCGGCACCGCCGTCCAGCACATTGTTGCCGCGGTTGCCGATGATCGTGTTATCGAGTGCGTTACCCGTGCCGTCGATGTCCTCATTCCACAGTTTCAGCGCTTCGGCCGTGTAGATCGCGTAGGCATTCGGTACGTTGGCGGCCGCCCGGAACTCCTGAAGGCTGATGTAGCGCGTCATGTCGCTAACGCGCCGGCGGCCTGAGTCCGCAATATAAAAGCCCTTGAGCTCGCCATCTGCGTCTCCATAGACCGCGCCCGTCACGGTTACGACGTGATTCACGCCGCCGCCATCGAGATAAGCGCTGTCTTCCCAAAGACGGCCCGAGTTCAGCGCCAGTATCACGCCACGACCACTGCGGACGAGATTCGCTACCGCATGCTCGTCGTATCCGGCAAGCAGGTTGTTTGCAATACCGTAACTCGCGAGCAGTGCCTGTTGCTGAACGTAGTTCGATCCGCCTCGCTGGTAATCCGTCGCCGCCGGGCTGGTGACTGCCCATTGGTTGTCGATCGCGCGCCGGACGACGTCCCCCTCGGTAGTCGGCGTACCGGTTTGCGTAAGCAAATTCGCGATCGACGTCAGCGCACACGTTCCCTGGAATCTCGGAACCGCATCGCCTTGCATGTAATCCAGCTCGTTGGCTTTCGGGTACCCGTACACGTGAACGGCCACGCCATCGACGAGCCCTTTTTCCGGCTTACCGAAATCCAGCAGGTTCAAATTCTCGACGTGTTCGCCCAACGTATAGCTGATCTTGCTCTGCACCGTATCGATGCCCTCGCCGGCGAATTCCACGACGCGGTCGCCGACATTGTCGACGTAGTAGGTATCGTTGCCCTTTCCGCCGATCATCGTGTCGGCACCCGTAACGCCATCGAGAATGTTGTCTGCGCTGTTGCCGACGATCCGGTTATCGAGCGCATTGCCCGTGCCGTTGATGTTGAACCCCTCGACGAGCCTCAATTCCTCAATATTGGCGTTGAGAATGTAGTTTGCGCTGCTGATTACCGTGTCGTAACCCTCGTTTGCGTATTCGAGAACCACGTCATTGACGCTGTTCACGATATAAGTATCGTTACCTTCGCCGCCTTCCATGTGATCCGCACCGGCCCCACCGTCGAGATAGTCGTCGCCCAGACCACCGAGCAGCGTGTCATTGCCTTCTCCACCATAGAGATAGTCATCGTCGGTTTCGCCGGGTCCTAGTGTCCTCTTCGCCTCGTTGTCACCAGTAAAGCCCACCAGCAAATCGTCGCCCGCGCCACCGTACAGGATGTCGTTTCCGACCTGGCCGAACAGTCGGTCGTTGCCATCGCCGCCATAAAGCTTGTCGTGGCCGTCCCCACCCTGAATTTCATCGTTGCCGGCGTCGCCGTGGAGCAGATCGTTGCCGAGACCGCCAAGGATCAGATCGTTTCCGGCTCCGCCGTAGATCGTATCGTCATCGGTTTCCCACGCGGCCAGCGACTGCTTTGCGTCATTGCTGGCCGTAAAGCCGACGAGAATATCGTCGCCGTCGCCGCCCCAGATCGTGTCGTTGCCTGCGCCGCCGAAAATCTTGTCGTTACCGGTTTCCCCCGAAAGCGCATCGTGGCCGTTGCCGCCGTTCAGTTCGTCGTCGCCCGCGCCGCCAAAGAGCCGGTCGTCGCCATCGCCACCGTCGAGAAAATCGTTGTCGTTGCCGCCATCGAGGTAGTCGTTGCCGAGACCGCCGTACAGCGCATCGTTGCCGTTGCCGCCATACAGCATGTCGTTGTCGGACTCACCCCACGACAACGTTTGCTTCGCATCGTTGCTGGCAGTGAAGCCGACCAGCACGTCATCGCCATCGCCGCCCCAGAGCACATCGTCCCCGGCCTCGCCGAAAATGCGATCATTGCCGGCCTCTCCAAGAAGCCGGTCGTTGCCTGCATCACCATGCAGTTCATCGTTCCCCGCGCCGCCGAACACCGTATCGTTTCCGTCCCCGCCACTCACGAAGTCCGCCCCGTCGCCACCGTCCATGTAGTCGTGGCCGACGCCACCCCACATCCGGTCGTTGCCCGCGCCGCCGTACATGATGTCGTCATCCGTTTCGCCCCAGGCCAATGTTTGCTTGCTATCGTTCGATGCGGTGAAGCCCAGCATGATGTCGTCGCCGTCGCCACCGTTCATGATGTCGTTACCGACGTGGCCGAACAGTTTGTCGTTGCCGATACCGCCGTCGAGCACGTCGTTGCCGGCACCGCCATTGAGTTCGTCGTCGCCCTCCTCGCCGTACAGCCTGTCGTCGCCGTCATAGCCGAACAGCGTGTCGTTGCCGGTACCGCCCCACAGATTGTCGTTGCGGCTGCTGCCGCCCATCATGTCGTTGCCGTCGCCTGCGAGGAAATTGACGAGCAGATTGCTGTCGATCCAGTGGCCATAGGCAGCGTAGTAATTCGCATCGAATACGTCGTTCCCGTCGGTACCGATGAGGTAGCTCCGATTGGAAGGACTGACCTTGATCTGCGTCGGGCCGAACATGATGAAATCTCTGGCGTTGATCCAGTAGATCTTGTCGTTATCGCGCAGCGTTCGGTAGTTCGACAGCGGAACGGCCGGGGCCAAGTACATTCGGCCGGGTTGCGATGCTTCCCAGGGTTTCAACGGCGCCGCGACCGGTGCCGATGCGTGGTAGCTGTTACCCCGCGTGATGACGTCATAGTCGACCGCGCGGATCTCGGTGATCCCGGCTTGCGCCAGCGACCTGAATTCACCGGCGTCGCCGATACCGTCCTCGTTCGCATCGATCCAGACTTGTAGCCCGTCCAGTTCCGCGCCGGTCAGTTTGCCGTCGCGGTTCGCGTCGCGCGACTGGAGTGCGTTGACGCCCACACCCCATCGGTTCGTGTCGAGCAGGACAGGCGTCTTGTCGGCGATGGAGGCCGCTTTGTCGAATGCAGCGCTTTTGGCTTCGTAGAATGCGCCGATCGGGTTGTACCAGCCGGACGGCATCGTGAAACCGTAGTCGTTTCGACCGCCGTAGGTCAGCGTGCGGGAAATGATCTGGCTCAGGTCGAGGAAGCTCGTACCACTCAGCAGCCCTGTCGCGCGATATCGTGACAGCAAGCTGTCGGCAAAGGCGGCATCGCGGACCTTGGACAGGTCGTAGCGCTGGCCGCCGTTCACGACGAAATTGCGATCGACAACGCCGTCGCCGTTGATGTCTTCGCGGATTACGCTGGCGCCGTCGGCGATGCGGGTTTCCGTTTTGATGTTGTCGAAGATACCGTCGCCGTTGATGTCGGTCCGCGTGGTGGCAATTCGGCCGTCGTCTGTATAGCGAGTTTCCTGAAGCTTGATGCCATTCGTTGCGTACTTCACATACTCCGTCATCTGACCGTTCGGGCCGTATAACGTTGCGGCACCCAATACCCCGTTGTTGTACTCGTTGACTTGCACTGTACCCATGGAGAAAGTCAACTTCGTGGACTTGATAAAACCTGTTGCCAGATTCAACGCATAGCTCACTCCGATGACCGGCGATTGAGATAATCGTTTTTCAGACGCTCCATAGGCGGCGCCATTTTGCTCATAGTATGTCGTATCCGGATCTGCCCCGGGATGTGCTCGCGCCAGATAGTTTCCCCCGACCTCGAGCATGACCTGCTTTAGCACATCGGCAGGCATTTTTCCAACATTCGCCTCGTAGACCCTAGTGAACGCACCATTGATATCAAACCCCGGCGCCGTGACGTGATCCCGCCGATCTCCAAGTACAGGAAGCGCCCCACCACCGTTTTTCGCGACTTCTCGTGCTACTAACCAGTTGTTATAGGCTGCCTCAGCCTCCTTCATCACCCCAACCATCGCCGCCAAATGATAATCGTTTCGCATTTCATTCGCGTGATACTGCTCACGAGCTTGAGCTCGTGCGTCATTGATATAGTGACCAATCTCGTGACTCAAAATACCGACCAATACACGTGGATCGAGCTTGTCAAACGTCACGCCAGCATAATTCCCAAATACAATTCCAGGCCGCCCACGATCCCAGAATATTCCCCGTTCGCCGGCGCTAACCTCGATTGGATTCAAATCCTTACTCAGCACACCTTCATTGTATTTAATTATTTGATCCATGAGCAACGGACTCTTATTGATAAGATCAATGGCGTCCTGCCCCAAAAGCATCCCCTTGAACAACTCTTCACGACCAGTTATCTTCATCACTCACCTCACTCTCTCGCGATTCATAGAAACATAAACACCACCAACACAGCCATTTCTGTCAATCGAAAAAACCGCCCTTGAATTTATGTCACTCCTTTTATACACATACGACCACGAACCCCAATGAGAAACAGGATATTTCTCAACATTCCCAAAAACCTCTAGAAGATCGAATGGAGTAATACACATCACCCCACCATTAATCGGAAGCGACAACCCAGCCCTATAGAAATTCATCCCATTAGGCCAAAACAATCCATAATTGAAATTCCTCTCCCTCTCGTATTCTTTAGAGGATGCAGTACATTTCACGTCGACTCCATATCCCTTAATCGTCCCCTCTCTATCGCGAACTGGTTCCGGGGAGTCAGAATCGCAAACAATCCTTAGCTGATGCCCAACAAATTCAACGTTCCCAAGATCACCAGAATCCACAACAATTTTGACATCTCTCAAAAAAGTCGTCGGTGATCTAACAGGGCGATCTCTCGCGGGGTTAATGATGCAAGCAGACAAAACAAATGAAAGCATCAATAAAACAAAAATCCCCCTCATACGCTCTCCACCGCGCCTCAGTTAAAAATATCGAATTATTTTTTATTCACACCAAAATTTCATATAGATACCCAATAAAATATGGCTGCGGGATGGTATTTTTTCGTAGCGCGATTTTTTTCGCCTCCTCGCCTAACCAAGCACATCCCATTTTTCAATTTCACAACCAACCATAACCTACCCCCCTTTACAAGTAAAGACGCGGCGCAATGCAATGAAAATTGCAACCACGCCAGCCGCGATAGCGATAACCTCAGCCCCACCCGCAAAAAACGGCCCGATCAAACCCAGCCATATGCGCGATCGGCTTATTGCAACAAAGTTCCACTCATAGAAATATCCCTCAACCAAAATCGAATGAAATCCCATACACATAAACATCAAGACAACAACAATCAAGTAAATCTTCTTCGCGATAGAAATTTTCGAATACCCATTCTCGATCTGAGGTCGATACGAATAACAAAAGCGAATCGCTACCGAAAGTCTCACCGGAATCGCGATCAACATCAGAAAAAAATACAGCGCCGTCACGTCGGGAAACCTGGATTTCTTAACCGCCTCTGGTAGCAAAGGGAATATCTCTCCAACGTTAGCTACCGCCATCTTCAGAAATGGCCAACGAGACAACGCGTCATCCGGCGTAAACCAAGCAATCGCCACACCAGACAGATGCAAAGCCAAGAGCGCGGGACTCATTCGATAAATTCTGATCATTAGGCCAAAGATGTTCGTGGGCTCAGTGTCACTCCCCGCCTCCTCTCGCCCCGGTCCATAACCCTCTCTCTCCTCTTGTTCCTTGGAACAAGCACGCCACCTCGCCCCCTGACGTTCTTTCATATAAATGCCCAATTAAATCTCATAAAGCTATCGACCTCACTTCACCTATGCCTCGCACTTACGCCCAACTCACACACCGAAAGAGCCCGTTCCGCTAGAATCAAATCACGAGCCGCAGCACTTTTTTTCAACAAAAAATATGCAACACGACAAAGCAACAATCGCAACACTCGCCATAACAAAGCAAATAACCAAATATCCACCAGCAAATAATGGCCCGACCACTCCAAGCCAGAATCTCGACTTTCCAACAGACATGAAATTCCAGTCAAAATATTGACCATGAAAAATCAGAAGAAACACGCTCCCAGATAAAAACAATATTGCAACCATAAATGCACAAATCTTTCTTTTCCACGAGTATCCGAAGTACCCAGCAACTATTTCCCTCCTCTCCGCATAGCAAAGGCGGAAACCTTCAAATATTCTGATAGGTACTGCAGCCAACACCAGTGCGAAATAAAGCGCGGTGACGTCCGGAAACAGAGACTTCTCGATTGCCTTAGGCAGCAATGGAAATACTTCCCCGATTGCTGTCACCGCTGGCTTCAGCATAGGCCAACGTTTCAGCGCGTCATCAGGTGCGAACCACGCGATCAGTGCGCCGGCGAAATGCAAGGCCATGAGTACAGGACTTCGACGATAAAACTCGATCAAGAAGGAAAGGACATTTCGAGGTCCTGCACCGCTCCTCTTCGCCATCAATAGTGGCCGACGGTGTGCTCCCTCTTCGCGCCCGCTAGCACATGCATGACCTCTCGGTTCCCCACGCCACTTCATACGCATACCTAATCAATGTGTCGAAACGTTACCAACCAAAATCCCAAAAATCACACTACCCGCTAACGATATGCAACGCCATGAAGATATAGAAAGAATTGAAAGAAAACAAGAAATCGACTCATTTTCATACACATACGAAGCATCAAAAATAATTCGAAAATTCCGTACTTGTACGATTTCTCATCTCCGACACGCTATCAATGATCCACTCCCGCGAAAACATCCCAAAGTCGCTTATCCCAATCAATCGCCGCACCAGAAAACAAAAAAGCCGGCCCATGGCCGGCTTTCCCGCTTGAAACGATTACGACGCTATATCAGTCGCCCGATGAAATCAGCGCCAACAACACGCCGATCCCACCCCAGCATCAAACATCGAACTTCACCCCCTGCGCCAGCGGCAGCTGCCGGCTGTAGTTGATCGTATTCGTCGCACGGCGCATATACGCCTTCCACGCATCCGAACCCGACTCGCGGCCGCCGCCCGTTTCCTTCTCGCCGCCGAACGCACCGCCGATTTCCGCGCCGCTCGTGCCAATGTTCACGTTGACGATCCCGCAATCGCTGCCGGCCGCCGACATGAACTGCTCGGCCTCGCGCATGTCGTTCGTGAAGATCGCCGACGACAGGCCTTGCGGCACCGCGTTGTGCACGTCGATCGCGTCCTCGAAGTTGTCGTAGACCATCACGTACAGGATCGGCGCGAACGTCTCGCGCTCGACCACCGCCGATTGCTTCGGCATCCGCACGATGGCCGGACGCACGTAGTACGCATCCGCGTGACCGACGTCGACGCGCTCGCCGCCCTTCACTTCGCCGCCCTGCTCGCGCGCATCGGCCAGCGCCTTCTGCATCGCGTCGAACGACGCACGATCGACCAGCGGGCCGACCAGCGTGCCTTCCTCGAGCGGGTTGCCGACCTTCACCGACGCGTAGGCCTTCTCGATGCGCGGCAGCAGTTGCTCGACGAGGCTGCGATGCACGATCAGGCGGCGCAGCGTCGTGCAGCGCTGGCCGGCCGTGCCGACCGCCGCGAACGTGACCGCGCGCACGACGAGGTCGAGATCCGCGCTCGGCGCGACGATCATCCCGTTGTTGCCGCCGAGTTCGAGGATGCCGCGTGCCAGGCGCTGGCTCAGCACCTTCGCGACTTCCTGGCCCATCCGCACGCTGCCCGTCGCGCTGACGACCGGCACCTTCTTCGACGCCGTCAGCACCTCGCCGACGTCGCGCATGCCGAGCACCAGTTGGCTCAGTTCCGCCGGCGCGACGCCCGGATGCGTCTTGTCGAACTCGTGGAGCGCCTTCTGGAGCAGCACGTGGCACGCGATCGCGGTAAGCGGCGTCTTCTCGGACGGCTTCCACACGACCGAATCGCCGCACACGAATGCAAGCGCCGCATTCCACGCCCACACCGCGACCGGGAAGTTGAACGCCGAAATCACGCCGCACACGCCGATCGGGTGCCACGTTTCCATCATCCGGTGGCCCGGGCGCTCGGACGCGATCGTGAGGCCGTAAAGCTGACGCGACAGGCCGACCGCGAAATCGCAGATGTCGATCATTTCCTGCACTTCGCCGAGGCCTTCCGACGTGATCTTGCCGGCTTCGAGCGTGACGAGGCGGCCGAGCTCGGCCTTGTGCTCGCGCAGCACGTTGCCGAACACGCGCACGAGTTCGCCGCGCACCGGCGCCGGCACCGTGCGCCACTTGAGGAATGCGTCGTGCGCGGCGTCGATCTTGCGCTCGGCGTCGGCGGGCGTGTCGACGGCCAGCGTCGCGAGCGTCGCGCCGTCCAGCGGCGAACGCGCGGTCAGCGCATTGCCTTTCCACTGGGCGAGATCGATGTCGAGCGCGGCAAGAATGTCGTTGAATTGCATCACTTCCTCTTCAGGGACAGATTGATCGGTGCGGCGGCAGCGCCGCCCGCGTGATTCGATTGGAGCGCGTTCGAGCGCGTCGTGCAAGCGGACGCGCCGCGCGGCGGGCCGGGGCGCCATCCGGCGCATTGCGCTGCGCCGCCGCCGCAAAGCCCGGCCGGACGGCGTGCCCCAGCCTCGCGAGGCACGATCCATGAACACATTGTCGATGGCCACAACTCGGGCCGCTATTGATATTAACTCACGACTTCATTCCCAAAACGCAACAACTCGACCGGCCGGACCAACGCGTTTCCGGATCGATTCGGGACGTTTCCAAAGCCTGCGGCCGGGCACCCGGACGCATCGCGGCACGACACAAGTTGATGATCATCCCGCATCACCCTGTTCGGAAATATCGTTTGCCGCCCGTGCGCCGGGCACACACAATCGGTGCGACGTCGAGGTGCAACGCACCCGGCGCGCCGCCGGCCGCCACCACGGCAGCCGGACGACCGACGAAGGCGACACGCACCACGGCCCGGCTCAGCAGGCCGGTTTCGCACCGCATCACCGCTACCCGCCGCGGGCGGCAACGCGTCGCGCTTCGTCACCGAAAAACAATCCCGGAGACAGCGCCCAGCGCCCGCCATGCATTCAGATGCCCGCCCCGATTCGTCCCGCCCGTCCGCCTCGCCCCCTGCGAAGCCCTCCCTCCACCGCGCGTTGCAGGCCCGCCATCTGCGGATGATCGCGATCGGCGGCTCGATCGGTACGGGCCTGTTCGTCGCGTCCGGCGCATCGATCTCGCAGGCCGGCCCCGGTGGCGCGATGCTCGCGTACATGCTGATCGGCCTGATGGTCTATTTCCTGATGACGAGCCTCGGCGAAATGGCCGCGTTCATGCCGGTGTCGGGCTCGTTCGCGACCTACGGCGCGAAGTTCGTCGACGAAGGCTTCGGCTTCGCGCTCGGCTGGAACTACTGGTACAGCTGGGCCGTGACGCTGGCAGTGGAACTCGTCGCCGCGCAGCTCGTGATGCACTACTGGTTCCCGCATGTGCCGGGCGTCTGGTGGAGCGCGCTGTTCCTCACGCTGATCTTCGCGCTCAACGCGCTGTCGGTGCGCGGCTTCGGCGAAGCCGAATACTGGTTCGCGCTGATCAAGGTGCTGACCGTGCTCGCGTTCGTCGGCGTCGGCCTGCTGATGATCTTCGGGATCATGCAGGGCGGCCCGAGCGCCGGCTGGGGCAACTTCACGATCGGCGACGCGCCGTTCGTCGGCGGCTGGGCAACGATGCTCGGCGTCGCGATGATCGCGGGCTTCTCGTTCCAGGGCACCGAGATGATCGGCGTCGCGGCCGGCGAATCGGAGAACCCGCGCACGACGATTCCGCGTGCGGTGAGCCAGATCTTCTGGCGCATCCTGCTGTTCTACGTGTTCGCGATCTTCGTGATCGGCGTGCTGGTTCCGTACACCGATCCGAGCCTGCTGAAGAGCGACGTGACCGATATCGGCGTGAGCCCGTTCACGCTGGTGTTCCGCCACGCGGGTCTCGCCTTTGCCGCCGGCGTGATGAACGCGGTGATCCTGACGGCCGTGCTGTCGGCCGGCAACTCGGGCATGTACGCGTCGACGCGCATGCTCTACAACCTCGCGGTCGAAGGCCGCGCGCCGAAGCTGTTCGCGAAACTGTCGCCCGGCGGCGTGCCGCGCAACGCGCTGTATGCGACGACCGCCGTCGGCGCGTTGTGTTTCCTCACGTCGCTGTACGGCGACAAGACGGTCTACCTGTGGCTGCTGAACACGTCGGGCATGGCCGGCTTCATCACGTGGCTCGGCATCGCGGTCAGCCACTACCGCTTTCGCAAGGGTTTCCTGAAGCAGGGCTACCGGCTCGACCAGTTGCCGTACCGGTCGAAGTGGTTCCCGTTCGGCCCGCTGTTCGCGTTCGCGCTGTGCGCGGTCGTCACGCTCGGCCAGGACTATCAGGCGTTCCTCGCCGACAAGATCGACTGGGCGGGTGTCGCAGCAACCTACATCGGCTTGCCGTTCTTCCTCGCGATCTGGCTCGGCTACGCGCTCGTGCGCAAATGCCGGCTGGTGCGCTACGAGGACATGGAAATCGCGCCGTGGATCGAACGCAACGCGACACATGAGGCTACCGACAAGGCCAACACCGCCTATCCGGCCTATGTCGCCCGCCCGGTCAACCCGACACCAGGCGCCTGACGCCCGGTAACGCGGCAACCGCCCCACCACGGCGGCCGTCGCGCTGAAGCTCCCATTCGACGCGGCGCGCGCGTTCAGGCAAGATCGACGCGCGCCGTCCGTTTTTCCGCCGTCACGAGTCACCCAACACGCATGCAGAACTTCTACGAAGCCACCGTTACCCGCCAGCCCTACCCGCAACTGACCGGCACGATCGATACCCAGGTCTGCATCGTCGGCGGCGGCCTCGCCGGCCTGTGCACGGCGCTCGGCCTCGTCGAGCGCGGCGTGACGGACGTCGTCGTGCTCGACAGCGAACGGGTCGGCTTCGGCGCGTCGGGCCGCAACGGCGGCTTCGTGTTCGGCGGCTACAGCCTCGACAACGCCGACCTGCTGCGCACGCTCGGCCGCGACGAAGGGCGCCGGCTGTACCGGCTCACCGTCGAGGCGGTCGACCTGATCCGCGCGCGCATCGCGCGCTACGGGATCGATTGCGACATCGTCGACCAGGGCGTGATGCTCGCGAACTGGTTCGACGATCCGTCGCGGCTCGACAGCGTGCGCACGCTGATGAAGAACGAACTCGGCGTCGAATGGGAACCCGTGCCGACCGGCGCGCTGCGCGAGCGGCTGAAAACCCGGCGCTATTACGGCGGCCTGTTCGAGCCGAACGCATTCCACTTCCATCCGCTGAAGTACGTGCTCGGCGTCGCGGCGGCCGCGTCGCGCGGCGGCGCACGCGTGTACGAACGCTCGGCCGCACTCGGCATCGCGCGCGACGGCGCCGGCTACGTGGTGCGCACGGCGCAGGGCGCGGTACGCGCGAAGGACGTCGTGTTCGCCGGCGGCGGCTATGCGCGCGGCGTGTCGCCGCGCATCGAGCGCGCGGTGCTGCCGATCGCGACCTACGTGATCGCGACCGAACCGCTCGGCACGCGCCTGCCCGACGCGATCGACGCGCCGTACGCGATCTACGACACGCGCTTCGCGTTCGACTACTACCGTCCGCTGAAGGACTCGCGGATCCTGTGGGGCGGCCGGATCTCCGTGCTCGACCGCGGCCCCGACGCGATCGCGCGCCTGCTGCGGCGCGACCTGCTGCGCGTGTATCCGCAACTGGAAGGCGTGAAGGTCGACTACGCGTGGGGCGGGCTGATGAGCTACGCGCGGCACAAGATGCCGCAGATCGGCCGCGACGCGGACGGTGTATGGCATGCGATCGCGTTCGGCGGCCACGGGATGGCGCCGACCACAGTGGCCGGCGAGGCGCTCGCCGCCGCGCTGGCCGAAGGCCGGCCGGTGCCGGACGGCTTCGCCGCGTTCGGACTCACGCGCACGTTCGGACTGGCCGGCCTTGCCGCCGCGCAACTCACGTACACGGCGTACCAGGCCCGCGACGCGCTCGCATCCTGCCGCCGCTGAGCGCCCGCGACGGCCGAAACGACCGCGCCGACGGCCTTGCCGATTAGAGCGGAAGGTCGGCCGGGCGGGCATTTCCCACATGCTAGAATGCCTTTTCCAAGCCGCCGCGAACCACAACAAAGTCACATGAAAGCAGGAAGCAAGGCCGCCACGTCCGACCCCCGCGCGCTTGCGTCCGATGCGCGGCGTAAATACGATCCCGAGCAAACCAAGCGCAACATCCTCGATGTCGCCACGCAGGAATTCTCCGCGATGGGCCTCGCCGGTGCGCGCGTCGACGCGATCGCCGAGCGCACGAACACGACGAAGCGGATGCTCTATTACTACTTCGAAAGCAAGGAAGGCCTGTACGAGGCCGTGCTGGAGAAGGTGTATGGCGACATCCGCGCGCTCGAGCAGGAGCTGCACGTCGGCGACATGGAGCCGCGCGAAGGCATGCGCCGCCTCGTCGAATTCACGTTCGACTATCACGACAAGCATCGCGACTTCGTCCGCCTCGTGTCGATCGAGAACATCCACGGCGCGAAGTATGTCGAACAGTTGAAGTCGTTCAAGAACCGCAACGTCAGCATCATCAAGACGCTCGAGGAACTGGTCGAGCGCGGGGCGGCCAGCGGCGTGTTCCGCAAGGACATCGACGCATTCGACCTGCACCTGCTGATCAGCTCGTTCTGCTTCCACCGCGTGGCGAACCGCTACACGTTCGGCGCTGCATTCGGCCGCGATCCGTCGGCACCGCGCCTGCGTGCTCGGCATCGCGACACGATCGCCGACGCGGTGCTCCGCTACGTCGCCGCGTAAGCGGCGGCAGTCGCCGGCCGGGGCACGCGACATCCGCGCCCCCTCCAACTTCAGCCCTTCAGCGCATCAGTCCGTCGGCGCGACCGACGCCAGCGCGATCCGCGCCTTCTCTTCCGGGCTGCCCGCCACGTAATACTTCTTCGCCCAGCTCGAATCGGGCGCAAGCGCGAGCCGCGCATGCGCGCCCGCATCCGTACCCGTGCCGTGCTGCCGTTTCGCGTTGATCGCCAGCGCCCGTGCGCGGTAGTGCTCGTAGAGACGCAGGAATTCCGCGAGATAGATCGCCGCGATCCGCTTGTCGCGGATCTCGAGCAGGTTCTCGTCGTTGTACTGCTCGGAATTGCGGCTCATGTTCGCCGAGCCCGTATAGACGACCGGATTCGCGCCTTCCGCGTCGATCACGATGAACTTGTGATGGATTACGACGGGCGGAAAGGCCGGCGCCGGTTCGCCCGGGAACAGCCGCAACTCCGGCTCGAAGCCTTGCGGCACGGTGGCCGGCGAAAAATACGACGCGTCGATCACGTCGTGGTTGTCGCGGCTGCGGTGGTACAGCTCCAGGTTCGCGAGCGTCGCCGCATCGAGCGTCTGCCCGGCCTGCTGCGCGGCATCGGCCTTCGTCGCGCTACCGACGTTGATCTTGTTCACCAGGCCGAACATCATCAGCCCGCGGTCGCCGGCCGCGAAGCACGCATCGCGCAGCGCCGCATCGGTCGGCATGAACAGGCAGAACGACACCGAATGCTTCGCGGCCGCGATCGCAGCGACGATCGTATCGATCTCGGTACGCTGCCCCGCCGGCTCCGGCGAGTAGGCGACGCGCACCTGCGCGCTGCCGATCGTCATCGGCGCCGACCAGCCCGGCGACAGCCGCGCGGTCTCCGCGATCGACGGATTCCCGGCCAGCGCGTGGGCGCGCTCGTTGTACAGCGCGGCGAGCGCGGGCGAGTCGAACGCATGCAGCACGTTGGCCTGCTCGGTCAGCCCCTCGGTCGTGAAGTTCGCGGAGCCGGTCAGCACGCGCGCGGGCGCCGGGTTCGACGGCGCATCGGTCACGATGAACTTGTCGTGCATGATGTGCGTCCGGTCGCGCGGCGCAAGCGTCGCAAGGCCCTGCAGCGCATCGACGGCCGGCTGGTTCGGCGACGGCAGCGGCGGCTTGCCCTTGCGCGCCGTCGTGTGCGCGTCGTAGACGATCGCGAGCGACGCTTCGCCGTGCTTGCGCCCAAACGCCTGGAACGCGGGCAGCGCCCACAGCGTGTCGGTCAGATGATAGACGGCCGACGCCGCGCGCGACGCGGGATCGAGCATCTGAGCGAACACCTGCTCCATGTCGTTCGCGAGCCACGTGCGCAGCTTCAGCGCCTGCGCGGCGCTCGGCGCCTCGTTCGGCGCGAGACCGAGCGCAGCAACCTGCTTCGCGAACGCCTGCGAACTGACCACCGCGCGGTTGAACCACGTGCCGATGCCGTCCTCGATGTGCGCGGGCAGCACGACGTCGCACACCCCGGCTTGCGCGTCGAGCACCTGCAGATTCGCCGGCGTGCCGACGACCGGATAGACGTCGTAGCGGAACGACGCACCGCGATCCTGCGGATCGATGCGTGCATCCCACCACATGAATTTCTGGATCGGCGCCTGGTCGGTCGGCGCATCGCCCTGCGTGTCGGCGGCCGGGCCGTCGAACGTCAGGCGGTTGGGCAGCCAGCTGTCCGGCGCACGCGTCTTGCCGTCGGCCGACCAGAAACCCGGCGTGCGCCGGATCGCGAAACCGAGGAAATCGGACCGCGACGCCGCATCGGGCCAGTCGAAAGCCAGCAGGACCAGGGTGGGGGAAAGATAGCTGCGCACGCTGACGGTCATTCGTTGCTCCCTGGCCTGGCGGCCGGTCGAGGTGAATGAGTCAGTCTTGACGACGGTTTTTCCCGCGCGATGACGCTTCGATGAACCTTGTATGTCGGATGCGCGTCAGTCGCACACGAGCAGCTCGACCCCGCGCGCCGTCAGCGCGCGGCGCACGGCCTTGTCGGGTGCGCGCTCGGTCACCAGATAGCGGGCGGCCGCCGCGCCGTTGATCCGCACCGGCGTCACGCGGCCGAATTTCGAATGGTCGGCGACGATGATCGCCGTGCCGGCCGCCGCGATCATCCGGCTACGCACTTCCGCCGCGAGCCGCGAGTAGTCGGTGCACTCGCCGTCGGGCGTGATGCCGCCGGCGCCGACGAACGCGAAATCGACGTGGTATTGCGCGAGCTGGTGGATCGTGTCGAGCCCGAAGGTGGCGTCCTCGTCGTCGGACAGCTCGCCGCCGAGCAGCGTCACGCGGTTGCCGTTGCGCCGCGCGAGCACGAATGCGGTACGCCAGTCGTTCGTGTAGATCGACAGCCGGTGCCGGTCGGCGAGCGCCAGCGCGACCGCATGCGGCGTGCTGCCCGAATCGATCAGCACCGATGCATCGTCGGGCACGAATTCGGCCGCGCGCCGCCCGATGGTGCGCTTCGCGTCGGCGTTCGCGGCCTCGCGCTCGGACAGGCTCGGCTCGCGGCGATCCGCGGCCAGCGCGCCGCCGTGCGTCATCACGAGCAGGCCGCGCGCGGCCAACGCATTCAGGTCGCGCCGCACGGTTTCGCGCGACACGTCGAGCGAACGCACGAGTTCCGCGACCGACAGCGCGCCCGACCGTCCGAGCTCCGACAGGATGTATTGATGACGTTGTTCCGCCAGCATCGCGTGTGCGCCCGAGGCGACTGGTAATGGGTAAGCCGGCCATTGTATTACGGACGTTTGACGACCATTTGACTGCGCCGGGTAAGCGGCCAGGCAGCGTCCGGGCGCGTTTCCCGAAAGCGAAATTCAGTATTGTCCGGCACGCGCGAATCCCCGGCGGCGCCCGGCGCTACACTTTGCGCTTCGCCGAACGACCGACCAATACCGACCATCAAAGGGGCTCGCGCCATGTATCGCAAAGGCAGTGTGATCGAAATCCAGTTTCCGCCGGAACGCCTCAACGACGCGGCGGGTGATCCGTACTGGATCGACCTGACGCTCGACGAAGCACGCCGGCTCTACGAACAGCTCGCCGCGCGCTTCGCGACCGACGCGCGCGCCAACCAGCCGCTCGATACGTTCTCGATCGACTGATCGCCGCTACTGCGCGCCCCTCCGCGCAGCGCCGTGCCGCGGACGCTCATCGCCGCCGCACCGCGCATCGGCGCGATAACCGCGGCGCGATCACATGCCGCGTGGCATGAGTGCAGGATTCGACAAGACGCCGGCGCCGCTTCGCCCGATACTGGCCGACTTCCCGGTTCTGTCCGGCCGCGTCGCGGCCCGTCACGCATGCTTACCTCGATCGTCGCCGCCGCCTTCGTCGCGCTCTGGTCCACCGGCTTCATCGTCGCCCGGGCGATCAAGCCCTACGCCGATCCGAACCTGTTCCTGCTCGCGCGCTTCGCGGGCACGGCCGCGCTGTTCGCCGTGGTGGCGCTCGTCGCGCGCGCGCCGTGGCCGGCCCGCCGCGAATGGCCGCGCCACCTGATCGCGGGCGCGCTGTTGCAAGGCGTCTATCTCGGCGCGAGCTATTGGGCCGTCGCGCAAGGGTTGAATGCGGGCGTGATGGCGCTGCTCGGCGCGCTGCAGCCGCTCGCCACCGCCGTGCTCGCGGTCCCGCTGTTCAACGAACGCCTGCCCGCGCGCGGCTGGCTCGGCATGGCGCTCGGGCTGGCCGGCGTCGCGCTCGTGCTCGCGCCGAAAGTCACGGGCGGCGTCGCGCCGCCGTCGGGCGCGGCGCCTGCGTGGCTCGTCGTCACCGTGTCGGTGCTGGCGGTCGGATCGATCACCGCCGGCTCGCTGTACCAGAAAGGCAAGCTCGCGCAGAGCGACCTGCGCACGGCGGTCGCCGTGCAGAACTTCGGCGCGGCGATCGTCGCGGCCGTGTTCGTCGCGCTGCTCCACGAGACCCGCTGGATCGGCGCGCCGGCGCTGTGGGTGTCGCTCGTGTGGGGCGTCGTGTTCCTGTCGGGCGGCGCGGTCACGATGCTGATGTGGATGCTGCGGCGCGGCAATGCGGCGCGCGCGACGTCGCTGCTGTTCCTCGCGCCGCCGCTGGCCGCGCTGCAGGGTTACGGTCTGTTCGGCGAAACGCTCGCGCCGATCCAGCTCGCGGGCTTCGCGCTCGCGCTGGTGGGCGTCGTGCTCGCACGGCGCTGACGCGAGCCAGCGGGCACCCTCCGCCCGGCATCCTGCACCCGCCCGGCGCACCACGCACCACGGCGATGCGCCGCGTCTCGTCGATGCAACGCGACACCGCCGGAAACGCAGGTCCGGCGCGGCGGCACGCCGCGATTGCGCTTATGATGAGCGCCTTGCAATTCGTTCCGGATCTTCCCTCATGACCTCCGCCGATTACGCCAGCCGCCAACGCGCGATCATTGCCGAACTGAACGTCGCCCCGCACTTCGACGCCGAGGCCGAAATCGCCCGCCGCATCGATTTCCTCGCGCAGTACCTTCGTTCGACCGGCCTGCGGACCTACGTGCTCGGCATCAGCGGCGGCGTCGATTCGTCGACGGCCGGCCGGCTCGCGCAACTGTCGGTCGAGCGCCTGCGCGCCGACGGCTACGACGCGCGCTTCATCGCGATGCGCTTGCCGAACGGCGTGCAGAACGACGAAGAGGATGCGCAGCGCGCGCTCGCGTTCGTGCGCGCGGACGAGGTATTGACGGTCGACGTGAAGCCGGCCGCCGATGCGATGCTCCGTTCGCTGGTCGCGTCCGGCCACGCGTTCGAAACCCCGGCGCAGCAGGATTTCGTGCACGGCAACATCAAGGCGCGCGAGCGCATGATCGCGCAGTACGCGGTGGCCGGCGCACGGCGCGGCATCGTGATCGGCACCGATCACGCGGCCGAATCGCTGATGGGTTTCTTCACGAAGTTCGGTGACGGCGGCGCGGACATCCTGCCGCTCGCGGGCCTGAGCAAGCGGCGCGTGCGCGGAGTGGCGCGCGCGCTCGGCGGCGAGGAGCTGATCGTGATGAAGGTGCCGACGGCCGACCTCGAGGAGCTGCGCCCGCTGCGCCCGGACGAGCACGCGTATGGCGTGACCTACGACGAGATCGACGATTTCCTCGAAGGCAAGCCGGTCGCCGATCGCGTGTATGAAACGGTGCTGCGCTTCTACGACGGCTCGCGCCACAAGCGCGCGCTGCCGTACACGATGTTCGACTGGCCGGCCGCATAAGCCGGCCGCCCGGCTACCGACATACAGCCGCGCGCACCATCCCGGCTGCGCGCGGCGTCCGCTCGACGGGCAACGCTACGCGTTGCCGCCCGTCTTCTTCGCCTGCAGCGCACGAATGCGCAGCCGCGCGCCCGTATCGCTGACCGTCGCGTCGTACATCGTCGCGAGATCGCGCTTGAGCGCGGTGCGCGAGCCGCCGTCGAGATACACCATGTGCCCCGACGGATAGAACCGCGCGGACAGGTTCTGCCGCACCTTCTGGTCCTCCAGCGGCATCTGCTGCAGATCGATCACGGTCTGGTAGAACGGCGTCACGAAATCGTAGAAGCCGTTCGCGGACAGCACCTTCAGGTCGACGTTCAGCGCCATCACCGCGGCGAGGTCGCCGGCCGTGTAGAGGATCACGTTCCCCTGCGCATCGATGCCCTGCTGCGCGCCGGTCGGGTCGATGTGACTGAAATCCCAGTTCTTGAACGCCTGATCGTTCAGGTCCGTGAACGCGGAGTTCGACGTGAACTTCAACTGCTCGTTCAGATAGCTGTTCCACATCGCCGTATAGACGCCCGTCACGGCCGTCATCGTCGGATCGTTGCCGCCCGAATTCGGATCGATCTTGCCGGCGATGCCCGACGAAATCCCGGTCACGCGGCCGTCGTATGAACCGAGCGCGAGCCCCTGCGCATGCAGCAGCGTCGTCAGGAACAGCGAATTGCCGCGCGTGTCGTAGCCCGCGATATCGAGCCCCCACGATTGCAGCGTCGCCGTATCGATGCCCGTGTATGCCGACAGTTTCTGCACGGTGGCCGGGTTCGCATGCGGCACCGCGCGCAGCGCGCTCAGATAGTCGGTGCGCGCGAACTGCGCGACTTCCTCGACGAATGCGCCGAGATCGGCCGGCGCCGGCTTGATACCGAGTTTCTTGTGATACCACGCGTCGGCCGCGGCGGTCGGCAGCGTGCCGACCGGGTTGCCGGCCTGCCGGTAATCGAGGATCGACGACTGCAGCGTGACGCCGTTCAGGTCGACGCCGTCCTCGTGCAGCTTGTACGCGAGCACGCAGCTGCGCGCGGTGCCGTACGATTCGCCGAACAGGTATTTCGGCGAATTCCAGCGGTTGTTCTTCGTCAGGTAGCGCTTGATGAACTGCTTCAGCGAATCCGCATCCTGGTCGACGCCCCAGAAGTCGCGGTTCTTGTTCGGCGCGACGGCCGCCGAATAGCCGGTGCCGACCGGGTTGATGAACACCAGGTCGCTGTGGTCGATCATGCTGTCCGGGTTGTCTTCGATCTGGTACGGCGCGGGCGGCGTGAACCCCGGCATCGACGTCTTGATGCGCTTCGGCGCGAACGAGCCGAGCAGCACGAACACCGACGACGAACCGGGCCCGCCGTTATAGAAGAACGTCACGGGCCGCGTTTCCTCCTTCGCGCCGTCGGCCGTGAACGCGACGTAGAAAATCTTCGCGGCCGGCTGCGAACTGCTCGGATCGACGGTCACGAGGTGGCCGACCGTCGCCGTGTACGCGATCCGCTTCCCGTCGATCAGGATCGTGTGGTGCGTGATCGCGGCCGCCTCGGTCGTGTCGGTCACCGAGTCGTCGGGGCCGTTGCCGTACGCGACCGGATCGAAGAACGGCTGGTCGCGGCCGTGGCTCAGCGCGACCGGGTTGATGGTCGGCGGCACGCCATGCGAATTGTGGTCGCCGTGATGCAGCGGATACACGCCGCCGGAAGATGCGGAATCGATGTCCATCGTGCTGCTCCTGGAGGTGAAAAAAGACGCGGGCAGAGCACCCGCGTCGAACGGAAAGGCGTGTGCCCGTGCGTCAGCTCGACGGTTTGCGCGCGAGGATCGTGGCGAGCTGTGCGCCGTTCGGGCTGCCGAGGCCCGTGCAGGCGTCCCAGCCGGACGCGGCCGCATAAGTGCCGTTCGAGCCTTTCGTGATGTCGCGCAGCGCGCCCGGATGCTTGTACAGCACCGGATTGATCCAGCCGGCCGACGCGCCGTTCGCCGCATTGATCCGCGCGATCAGCGCCGCCCACAGCGGTGCGACCGCGCTCGTGCCGCCCATCACCGCGGGCGTGCCGGCCACCGACACTTCGTAGCCCGTCTGCGGCGACGCGTCGCCGGCCACGTCGGGCACGCCGCGCTTCGCGAGCGGCGTGGTGCTGCCGTCGGCGCGCGCGACCTTCAGCCCCTGCTGCCACGCCGGCAGGTCGAACAGCGCACTGACGCCGCCGCCGCCCGCCCCGCCGCCGGATGCCTCGTCGTTCCACGTGACCTCGCTGCGGATGCCCTGCCCCGGCAGCGCGTCGAGCTGCGTGCCGCCGCAGCCGAGCACGTACGGGCTCGACGCGGGAAAGTCGACGTGATCGGCGCCGTCCTGCAGCCCGTCGCCCGAGCCGCTGTCGCCCGACGCCGCGCACACGGTGATGCCCTGCGCGGCGGCCGCCTGCAGCACGCGGTTGAACGCCTGCGCCGACTGCGCCTGCCAGATCGCTTCCGGGCCGCCCCAACTGATCGAGATCACGGACGGCTGGTTGGTCTTGTCGGTCACGGCCGCGTTGACGGCCTGGATGAAGCCCGCATCGCTGTTCGGCGCGAAGTACACCGCGATCTTCGCGGCCGGTGCGATCGCGCCGGCGATTTCGATGTCGAGCGCGACTTCGCCGTCCGGACCGTTCGGCTCGCCGGTCGGCGCATTGCGGCCGGTGCCGACGTTCACGTCGACGAGCTTGGGCGGCGTCGTGATGCCGAGCCCGCGGAAATACTGCTGGATGTCGGCCGCGCGATAGCCGCCGCCGAGCTCGATGATCGCGATGCATTGCCCGGCGCCGTCGCCGGCCGGAAAGTCGTACAGCGACGCGAGCTGGATCGGCGTGAACGTGACGGCCGCCGCGCCGCGCGCCGGCTTGAACGGCGGACGGAAGCGGAAGTGCGGCCGCGCCTGCGGGCGGCTGTCGAGGCCGAGCACGGCGGTTACCGCGTCGCCGATATCGTCGGGCAACACGATCGGGCCCGAGCGGCCGCGATACTGGCCGATCGACCGATGCTCGAAACGCTCGAGCTTCACGCTGAACGCGGCTTCGAACTGCGCGATCGTGCCGGACAGCACGACGACGCTCTCGACCGGATCGACGCGATCAACCGTCAGCTGATGACGGTGTGCGAAGTCCTCGGTCTTGCGGATGTCGTCGGGATTGGCGGAGAAACGCTGCGCGAATGCGTCGCGCGACACCGGTTTTGCACGGGCGTCGCCGGTGGCGAGCTGGTGAACCAATGCGTCGAGTTGCCCTTCTTCCTGCCGCCGCAACATGATCGTGACGTGGATGCGTTCTGCCGGATCGCACTGGCCGAGACACTTGGACTCGGCGACGATGCGGGGTTCACGGTCGGCTTGAAGATGCCTTGCCATGTTCAGACCCTCCTTGGTACCGCGTTGCACGGAACAGCCAGGAAATCGGACATAGCCTGCGGAAGACGGTTCCGTTCGGTCAGTCGATTCGCGACGGCGCGTTTGCGCCGTGCGAAGTAACAGGAAGTTTAGAACAGTCAGACGATTTGCGCGCACGCCCTTCTGCGGCAAGGCACACGCGCTCAAGCCGGCATCACGCGCGGCCCGTATCGATTCGAGCATGGGCCTGCCTGCGCGGCCGATCGATCCGCGCGGCGGCCATGTCGGCGCAACCCTCAATCCATCGACAGCCGCAGCGCGAAACCGATCAACGCAGCGGAAAAGGTCCAGCGCTGCACCGTCTGCGCGAGCGGATGCGCGCGCATCCACGCCGCGATGCGCGACGCGCCGAACACGCACGCGAGGTCGAAGCACACGCCGGCCGCCACCAGCAGCGCGCCGAGCTCGAACATCTGCCAGACGACCGGCCCGATCTCGGGCCGCACGAACTGCGGCAGCAGCACCGAACAGAACAGCAGCGCCTTCGGGTTCAGCAGGTTGGTCAGCAGCCCCTTCACGAACGACTGGCGCAACTCGCCCGCCGGCGCGTCGCCGTCGCCGAGCGCGAACACCGGCGAGCGGAACACCTGGATCGCGACATACGCGAGATAGAGCGCGCCGCCATAGCGGATCACCTCGTAGAGCCATGGCGCGCTGCGAATCAACGCCGCGACGCCGCATGCCGACAGCGTCACGTGCACGGTGCGCGCGAGCGACAGGCCGGCCGCCGCCGCCATCCCCGGCCGCACGCCGCGGCCGATGCTGGTCTGCAGCACGAGCGCCATGTCGGGCCCCGGTACCGCGTAAATGGCCGCCAGCGCGGCGAGATAAATCAACAGCAAATGCGTGGAAATCATGGTCTGCCCCCGTCCTTCATTGACGATATGTTGCCGCTGAAGGCGGAGGGATTACTGGCCATCTTTGGCGCGGAATTGGCGATTCGTAGGGGAATCCGCTACAATCATGAAATCACGACAAGGATTCCGCCAACATGATCGATCTCGACAAAACCGACCGCGCGATCCTCGCTGCGGTGCAGCGCGACGGCCGCCTGCCGATCGCGCGGCTCGCCGAATCCGTTGGCCTGTCCGAAACGCCTTGCGCACGGCGCCTGAAACGCCTCGAAAACGACGGCTACATCGAGCGCTATCGCGCGCAGCTGTCGCGCCAGGCGCTGGGTTTCGGCGTGGTCGCGTTCGTGCTCGTGCGGTTCGCGACGCACGACCGCAAGGTCGCCGACCGGTTCGAACGGGAAGTGCTCGGCATCGAGCGGATTCTGGCGTGCCACAACGTCGCGGGCACGGCCGACTACCTGCTGCAGGTGGTCGCGCGCGATCTCGACGACTACGGCACGTTCCTGCGCGATTCGCTGCGGATGCTGCCGGGGGTGACGTCGATCGAATCGGCGCTGTCGCTGCGCGAGGTGAAGCACGACGCCGGGCTGCCGGTGCCGTGACGCGCGCCGGGCCGGCAAGCCGCCCGGGCGCAACGCTCGTTCACCTTGTCGGCCGCGCTGGCGTCACACCACGTCGGACGACTGATGCGCGCGTTCGAGATCCTCGAGAAACGCTTCGACGACCGGATCGCCGCGCCCGTCGCGCGCCACGACCATGTGGAACGTGACCTCGTAGTGCAGTCGATCCGGATTGAGCGGCGCGAGCAGCCCCTGCGCGACATACGGCGCCGCGAAGTGCTGCGGCAGGTAGCCGAGATGGTGGCCGGACAGGATCAGCAGCGCGACGGCCTCCATGTTGTCGGCGGTCGCGGTCACGCGATCGGGCGTCGTCGACATCTGCGCCTCCGGCAGCGGATACGAGCGCCACGCCCACTCGAAGCCGGCGACGTCGGCCGGCGTCAGCGTGCCGGCGCCGTCGAACAGCGGATGGCCGCGGCCGCAGTACGCGATCTGCCGCTCGATGAACAGCGGCGTGTAGTGCAGCGTCGGCACGCGATGCCAGAAGTAGCCGACCGCGATCTGGATCTCGTTGCTCAGCAGCTTTTCCTCGAGATCGCCGGGCGCGCGCACCGAAATCGAGAAGCGCACGGCCTCGTCGCGGGTGCGGAACGCGGCGATCGCCTCGGCGATCCGCGCATTCTGGCTCACCGGCGTATGGCCGATCAGGCCGATGTTCAGCGTGCCGACCAGTTGGCGGTCCATGTGCCGCGCGGCCATCCCGAATTCGTCGAGCGCCGCCAGCAGCTTGCGGCTCATCGCATGGAACCGCTCGCCCTTCGGCGTGAGCCGGAAGCCGCTGCGGCCGCGCTCGCAAAGCCGGTAGCCGAGCCGCGTCTCGAGCGACGACAGTTGCGCGCTGATGGTCGACTGGCCGACGTTCAGCACCGCCTGCGCGGCCGACACGCCGCCCGCGTCCGTGACCGCGAGAAACACGCGGATCAACCGCAGATCGAGGGTCGACAGATTCCCCAGCACGTTCATCCCCTTCCATACATCGATGAAGATCGATGTTTACGTCGATATCTTCGCATTCTTCTTTCCCGGCGGAGCGCGTAAAACTGTGCGCCAGGCCGCGTCGCATGATACGGCAACCCCACATCGGAAGAGACGACCCCATGAACGACCACACCCATTTCCAGCCGCTCGGCGGCAATGAAATGCCGCGCTGCGGCGGCATCGCGACGATGATGCGCCTGCCGCACGTGTCGAGCGCCGAAGGCCTCGACGCCTGTTTCGTCGGCGTGCCGTTCGATCTCGGCACCTCCAACCGCACCGGCGCGCGCTTCGGCCCGCGCCAGATCCGTACCGAATCCGTGCTGCTGCGTCCGTACAACATGGCCACGCGCGCAGCACCCTTCGATTCGCTGCAGATCGCCGACATCGGCGACGTCGCGATCAATCCGTACAACCTGCACGATTCGATCGCCCGCATCGAGGCCGCGTACGACGCGATTCTCGAGCACGACTGCAAGCCGATCACGCTCGGCGGCGACCACACGATCGCGCTGCCGATCCTGCGCGCGATCCACCGCAAGCACGGCAAGGTTGCATTGATCCACGTCGATGCACACGCCGACGTGAACGACACGATGATGGGCGAAAAGATCGCGCACGGCACGCCGTTCCGCCGCGCGGTCGAGGAAGGGCTGCTGCACGGCGACAAGGTCACGCAGATCGGCCTGCGCGGCACCGGCTACGCGGCCGAGGATTTCGACTGGTGCCGCGAGCAGGGCTTCCGCGTGGTCCAGGCCGAGGAATGCTGGAACAAGTCGCTCGCGCCGCTGATGGAAGAAGTGCGCGCGCGCATCGGCGACACGCCCGTCTACATCACGTTCGACATCGACGGCATCGATCCGGCCTACGCGCCGGGCACCGGCACGCCGGAAATCGCGGGCCTCACGGTGCCGCAGGCGCTCGAGATCATCCGCGGCGCAAAGGGGCTGAACATCGTCGGCTGCGATCTCGTCGAAGTCGCGCCGCCGTACGACCCGTTCGGCACCACGGCGCTGCTCGGCGCGAACCTCGCGTACGAGCTGCTGTGCGTGCTGCCGGGCGTCGCGTACCGCGACTGATCGCGGCGCCGCCACTATTCCAAAATCAGAGGATTCCAGAGGAGCACACATCGAGATGGGGACTTCCGTCAAGCAGCCGAAGCGGGCGGCGCTCGCTTCGTTCGTCGGCACCACGATCGAGTGGTACGACTTCTATAGTTATGCGACCGCCGCCGCCATCGTATTCGGGCCGCTGTTCTTTCCCGGCGAAAACCGCTTCATCAGCCTGCTCGCGTCGTTCGGCTCGTTCGCGGTCGGCTTCTTCGCGCGGCCGCTCGGCGGCGTGATGTTCGGCTATCTCGGCGACCGCTTCGGCCGCAAGCGGTCGTTGCTCGCGACGCTGATGCTGATGGCCGTGTCGACGGTCGCGATCGGCCTGCTGCCCACCCATGCGCAAGCCGGCGTGATCGCACCGATCCTGCTGGTGCTGATGCGCGTGCTGCAAGGCATCGCGGTGGGCGGCGAATGGGGCGGCGCGGTGCTGCTGGCCGGCGAGCACGCGCCCGAAGGCAAGCGCACCTTCTTCACGTCGTTCGCGCAGCTCGGCAGCGCGAGCGGCCTGATCCTGTCGATGCTCGCGTTCGGCGCGATCAGCACGCTGTCGAAGGACGACATGATGAGCTGGGGCTGGCGTGTGCCGTTCCTCGCGAGCTCGGTGCTGCTGATCGTCGGTTTCGTGATCCGCGCGAGCGTGTCGGAGTCGCCCGAGTTCGAGGAAGTCAGGAAGAGCGGCAACATCGCGCAGAAACCGCTGCGCGAAGCGCTCAAGGTCTGGCCGCTGCTGCTGCTCGCGATCGGCGCGAACGTGTACGGTATCGCCGGCGTGTATTTCAGCAACATCTTCATGATCAGTTATGCGACGCAGTTCCTGTCGCTCGACCGCTCGATGGTGCTGCATTGCATGACGATCGTCGCGGTGCTGCAGTTCGTCGTGCAGCTCGCGGCCGCGTTCCTCGCGCAGCGCTTCGGCACCACGCGCGTGCTGCTGATCACCGGCGCGTGGGCGATGATCGTCCCGTTCGTGATGCTGCCGCTCGTGCACCTGGGCACGCCGGTGTCGATCACGGTCGGCGTCGGCCTCGCGACGCTCGCGGAATCGGGCTACTACTCGGTCGTCGCCGGTTTCGTCAGCGGCATCTTCGTCGCGCGGATTCGCTATACGGCAATCTCGATCGCGTACCAGGTGTGCGGCGCGCTCGCCGGCGGCCTCACGCCGCTGGTCGCGACCATCATCGCGCAGAACACCGCGCCGCAATGGTGGCCGCTTGCGCTCCAGTACACGAGCGCCGCCGTGCTGTCCTCGCTGTGCGTGTGGTTAATCTCGCGCCGCGTCAGCATCGACGATGCGGGCGCGCCCGGCAAGACGAACGACGCGCTGCCGCGCGGCACGCGCACCGCGTAGCGCTCGACGCGTAGCGCCTGTCGCCAACGCATGCATGACGAAAAACGACCCGCTTTCGCGGGTCGTTTCTTTTCGTCCCGTCATCGATCGTCGACCGCGACGGTACCGCACGGTGCCTGTCGCATAGTTACTGCACCTGATTGCGCAGCGTCTTCGCTGCAGCAACCATGTTAGTCAGCGCCGGAATCACTTCCGCCCACTGGCGCGTCTTCAAGCCGCAATCCGGGTTCACCCACAGACGTTCCGCCGGAATCCGCTCGGCGGCCTTCTTCATCAGCCCGACGATGTGATCCTGCGTCGGGATGTTCGGCGAATGGATGTCGTACACGCCCGGCCCGATTTCGTTCGGATACTTGAAGGTGTCGAACGCGTCGAGCAGCTCCATGTCCGAGCGCGACGTCTCGATCGTGATCACATCGGCATCCATGTCGGCGATCGACGCGATGATGTCGTTGAACTCCGAATAGCACATGTGCGTGTGAATCTGCGTGTCGTCCTGCACGCCGTTCGCGGTGATGCGGAACGACTCCACCGCCCATTTCAGGTATTCGCTCCACTGCGCGCGGCGCAACGGCAGCCCTTCGCGCAGCGCTGCTTCGTCGATCTGGATCACGCGCACGCCGGCCTTCTCGAGATCGAGCACTTCCTCGCGGATCGCCAGCGCAAGCTGGTAGCACGACACCGCGCGCGGCTGATCGTCTCGCACGAACGACCAGTTCAGGATCGTCACGGGGCCGGTCAGCATGCCCTTCATCGGCTTGCGCGTCAGCGACTGCGCATAGGCGATCCACTCGACCGTCATCGCTTTCGGGCGACTGATGTCGCCGAACAGGATCGGCGGCTTCACGCAGCGCGAACCGTACGACTGCACCCAGCCGAACTGGCTGAATGCGTAGCCGTCGAGCTGCTCGCCGAAGTATTCGACCATGTCGTTGCGTTCCGCTTCGCCATGCACGAGCACGTCAAGTTCGAGCGATTCCTGTTCGCGCACGCTGCGTTCGATCTCGGCCTGCATCGCCGCGCGATAGCCGGCCTCATCCAGCGCGCCGGCCTTGAACCGGCTGCGCGCCTGGCGGATTTCGGCGGTCTGCGGGAACGAGCCGATCGTCGTCGTCGGGAACGCCGGCAGGTTCAGGCGCGCCGACTGCTTCGACGCACGCTGCGTATAGGGGCTCGCGCGATTGCCGAGCCGCGCGTCGATGCGCGCGATCGCGGCCTTCACCACCGGATTGTTCACGCGCGGCGAGCGGCGGCGCGAATCGATCGCGGCGGCATTCGCGGCGAGCGCGTCGGCTACCTTGTCGCGGCCTTCGTTCAGTGCGGTCGCGAGCACCTTCAGTTCGTCGAGCTTCTGCAGCGCGAATGCGAGCCACGAACGGATTTCCGCGTCGAGCTTCTCCTCGCTCGCGAGATCGACCGGCACGTGCAGCAGCGAGCACGACGGCGCGAGCCACAGGCGATCGCCCAGTTGCTTCGCGAGCGGTTCGAGCCAGTCGAGCGCCGCGTTCAGGTCCGTCTTCCAGATGTTGCGGCCGTTGATCGCGCCGACCGACAGCACGCGTTCGACCGGCAGCTCGCGTACCAGCGCGTCGACTTCGTCGCGGGCGTTGATCGCGTCGATATGCAGGCCGTCGACCGGCAGCGACGCCGCGAGCGTCAGGTTGTCCTGAAGCTGGCCGAAGTAGGTGGCGAGCAGCAGCTTGATGCGGCGCGTTTCCAGCGCCGCATACGCGATGCGGAATGCCTGACGCCATTCGGCATCGAGTTCGGTGACGAGGATCGGCTCGTCGATCTGCACCCATTCGACGCCCTGCGCGGTCAGCGTGTCGAGCAGCGCACCGTACACCGGCAGCAACTTCGGCAGCAGCGCGAGGCGATCGGAATCGTCCTTCGCCTTGCCGAGCCACAGATACGTGACCGGGCCGAGAATCACCGGTTTCGCATTCACGCCCTGCGCGTTCGCTTCGGCCAGTTGCTGCAGCAGACGCGACGGATCGAGCGAGAAGTTCGTGTCCGCATGGAACTCCGGCACGATGTAGTGATAGTTCGTGTCGAACCACTTCGTCATTTCGCCGGCCGCGACACCGCCGCAGCACGCGGCGTGCTCCTCCGCCGACTGCGCGGACCGGCCGCGCGCGACGCGGAAATAATTGTCGAGCGCATCGCCGTGGAAATCCTGCACGCGCTTCGGCAGGTTGCCGAGCGTGAAGCTCATGTCGAGCACCTGGTCATAGAACGCGAAGTCGCCGATCGGCGCGAGATCGAGATCGCGCTGGTCGTGCCAGTGGCGCCGGCGCAGCTCGGCACCGAGCGCCTTCAGTTCGTCGCGCGACGATTCGCCCTTCCAGTAGCGTTCGAGACCGAACTTGAGTTCGCGCTTCGCGCCGATGCGCGGAAAACCGAGGTTGTGTGTCGTGACCATGAAGCTGCCGTCCAGAAGAAAGAGTAGATCCGGCAGCCATCATAGGGATTTCAAACCATGAAATAAAATGGCATTATTTCATTCATCCATTAACATTTTTCATGCATCCGTGGGATGCGCGCGATCCATGCTGGAACGATTCCATCTCGTCGTCATTCGTGAAGTCGAGCGTCAGGGCTCGCTGACCGCGGCGGCCAATGCGCTGCACCTCACGCAATCGGCGCTCAGCCACACCGTCCGGAAGATCGAGCAGCAGCTCGGCACGCCGATCTGGGACCGCGAAGGCCGCGGCCTGCGGCTCACGCAGGGCGGGCAATATCTGCTGAAGCTGGCGAACCGGCTGCTGCCGCAGTTCGAACTCGCCGAGGAGCGGATGAAGCAGTACGCGAAGGGCGAGCGCGGCACGCTGCGCATCGGGATGGAGTGCCATCCGTGCTACCAGTGGCTGTTGAAGGTCGTGTCGCCGTACCTGTCGCGCTGGCCCGACGTCGACGTGGACGTGAAGCAGCGCTTCCAGTTCGGCGGCATCGGCGCGCTGTTCGGTTACGACATCGACGTGCTCGTGACGCCCGATCCGCTGAACAAGCCGGGGCTGCGCTTCGATCCCGTGTTCGACTACGAACAGGTGCTGGTGGTCGCGGATTCGCACCGGTTCGCGAACGTCGACCACGTGACGCCCGAGCATCTGACCGACGAGGTCCTGATCACGTATCCGGTCGAAACCGACCGGCTCGACATCTACAACCAGTTCCTGACGCCGGCCGGCATCGTGCCGAGGCGGCACAAGTCGATCGAGACGACCGACATCATGTTGCAGATGGTCGCGAGTGGGCGCGGCGTGGCCGCGCTGCCGCGGTGGCTCGCCGACGAGTACGCGGACCGGATGCCGGTCGTGCCGGTCAAGCTCGGCAAGCAGGGCATCGCGAAGCAGATCTTCCTCGGCATCCGCGAAGCGGACGCAGCGATCGACTATCTGGCCGCATTCGTCGCACTCGCGCGCGAATCGACGTGGAGCGCGCCGCGCATGCTGCGCTAGGCGCGCCCGGTCGCCCGCGCGTCAGGCGGCGCGCATGCCGGCGCGTTCGCCGCGTTCGACCCACGCGCCGAACAGCAGGCCGATCGTCGTCCACATGATCACCTGCATGCCGATCGCCGCCACGCGGAACTTCCACAGCAACGCCGCCGGGAAATCGGCCGGCAACTCGCTGACCGACGGCAGCCCGACCTGCACGGCCGCGATGATCGCGACGAACACGAGGCCGGCGACGATCGACGCGTTCCACTGGCCGAGCTTCGCCAGCAGATGGCGGCGCACGCCGACCGAGAACACCATCGTCGCGACCGAGATCGCGATCATCAGGAAGAACAGGCCGGTGCGATAACCGATCGTGTCGGGGTCGCCGACCGACGGCGGATTGGCCGGGTACTTCAGGTTCGGCACGATCACGAGCGCGACGAACGCCGCCAGCGCGAGCCACGCGGCCAGCGGTCGTGCCGGCAGGCGGCTGCCGCGTCCGTACGCATACGCGAAGACCAGCGAGAACAGCCCGCCGAATGCCGCGCCGTAGGTCACGACGCCCGTCAGCAAGCCAAGGCCGGCCTGCGTGTGGCGGCTGACCAGCTCGGGCTCCGGCGCCTCGCCTTGGGCGGCGGTGGTTTTTTCTTCGAAGGCGATCGCCTGATCGACTTGCGGTTCACCGACGATCCTGGCGAAACCGAACGTGAGGAGGCCCGCGGCGATGCCTGCGAGCATCCCGCGCATGAGCAGCTTTCCGACCATCGTAGGCTCCGCGTCAGTGGCAGGGAAAGCCGAGCAGATGGCGGCCGTCGTGGACGAATTCGTGGACGTACATGCCCGGCACGAGCGACGTCGCGCCCTGTTCCGCACCGACGAAATACAGCGCGAGCAGCAGGATCAGGCCGACGAACACGGCCCACGGCAACAGCTCACGGACGGGGATGGGTGCCGGCACGACCGCCGGCTTCAGCACTGCTTCGCTCATGGATGCACCTCAGGGGAATCGCGCCCCGACAAATGATGGATGGGTACGAAGGCAGGTCTGGCTTCCGGGATCATCGATTCCCCGGTTACAGTGGCGCGACCGCGCCGGAATTGCACCGGCTTCCGCGCTTCGTATCGGGCGAATTGTACGCGCGAACGTTCGCGTATTGAAGCGATCACAGATGGGCGGGCGCCCCCGTTCCGGATCATCCGACAACCGACATGACCCTACCTGCCTCACTGCGCCTGATCGCGCACGCCTCGACCCGCGCGATGCGCACCGGCACGTTTCCCGACGACGATCCGCTCGACGCGCACGGGCTCGCCGAAGCCGCTGCGCTGCATGGCCGGTGGAAGGCCGTCGCGGGCTCGCTCGTGCTGTGCAGCCCGGCACGCTGCGCCAGGCAGACGGCCGACGCGCTCGGACTGCACGCCGACATCGACGACGCGCTGCGCGACATCGATTACGGCCACTGGCGCGGCAAGCGGCTGCATGATCTCGCCCGCGACCTGCCTGACGAACTTGCCGCGTGGCTCGGTACGCCATCCGCGTCGCCGCATCGCGGCGAATCGTTCGACGCCGCCGCGCATCGGGTCGGCACATGGTTGAACGCGCTGCCGCTCGATCGCGACGTCGTCGCGATCACGCATGCGCCGATCGTCCGCGCGGCCATCGCGCATGTGCTGCGGATGGCTCCCGAAGCGGCCGCGCGTCTCGACGTCGCGCCGCTGTCGTGCACGACGTTCGTCGCGTCGCCGGCCGGCTGGACGTTGGCCACGACGGACGATGACCCGCGCGACACCGGCGCGTAAGTCACTGTGATGTTCACTATCTGAGCCGACGACGCGCTCCGGCGCGTCGCATGCCGCCGCCCGCCTTACATCCCGTAAGACACACCGTTCGTCATCCCGACTGTCATCAAACTGACTGCTAGCCGCAGCTAGCATCGGACGCGGTTCCCTCACGAGATGCCGTCATGAATCAACCCGCTTCGTCCGCCCCGAACAATCCGGGCTCCGTCGCACGCACCAGACAGGTCGGCTATGCCGCGTTCCTGCTGGTGCTCGCGCTCGGCGCCGTCTATATCGCCACGCACCTGGTCGCCGATCTGGCGCCGGTCCGCGAAGGGACGCTGTTCCCGTACCTGCTGCTCGGCGCCGCACTGCTGATCGCGCTCGGCTTCGAATTCGTCAACGGCTTCCACGACACCGCGAATGCGGTCGCGACCGTGATCTATACGCACTCGCTGACGCCGAACGTCGCGGTGATCTGGTCGGGCATGTGGAACTTCCTCGGCGTGATGGTCTCGAGCGGTGCCGTCGCGTTCGGCATCCTGCAGTTGCTGCCGGTCGAGCTGATCCTGCAGGTCGGCAGCGGCTCAGGCTTCGCGATGGTGTTCGCGCTGCTGATCGCCGCGATCGTCTGGAACCTCGCGACCTGGTATTTCGGGTTGCCGTCGTCGAGTTCGCATACGCTGATCGGATCGATCATCGGCGTCGGACTGATGAACCAGCTGATGCACGGGCCGTCCGGCACGAGCGGGGTCGACTGGGGCCAGGCGCTCGGCGTCGGCAAGTCGCTGCTGCTCTCGCCGATCGTCGGGTTCCTGTGTGCGTCACTGCTGCTGCTCGTGCTGAAGGCACTCGTGCGGATTCCGGAGCTGTACAAGGAGCCGCCGAAGGATCAACCGCCGCCGTTCTGGATTCGCTGCCTGCTGATCCTCACCTGCACCGGCGTGTCGTTCGCGCACGGGTCGAACGACGGGCAGAAAGGGATGGGCCTCATCATGCTGATCCTGATCGGCACTGTGCCGACCGCCTATGCGCTGAACAAGGCCGTCACGCCCGCCGAATCGCAGACTTTCGTGGCGGTCGCGAACCAGGCGGCCGCGACGTTCGGGAAGTACACGAACGGTGTCGCGCCGTCCGCGAACCCGCGCGCCGATGTCGAACACTACGTGCAGCATCGTGAACTGACACCCGCCGTGCTGCCGGCCGTCGCGCAGTTGTCCACGTCGCTCGCGACCGCCGTCGGCGCGTCGGGCTCGATGGCGGCCGTGCCGCAGCGCGACGTCGACAACGTGCGCAACACGATGTATCTGGTCTCCGAAGCCATTCGTCTGATGGAGAAGTCGGGCCAGCCCGCATTCGCCACCGATGACAAGCTCGCGATCGACAACTATCGCAAGCAGCTCGACCACGCGACCAAGTTCATTCCGACGTGGGTGAAGGTGGCCGTCGCGATCGCGCTGGGCCTCGGCACGATGGTCGGCTGGAAGCGGATCGTCGTGACCGTCGGCGAAAAAATCGGCAAGCAGCACCTGACGTACGGACAGGGCGCTTCGGCCGAACTCGTCGCGATGCTGACGATCGGCGCCGCCGACATGTACGGGCTGCCCGTGTCGACGACGCACGTGCTGTCGTCGGGTGTCGCGGGCACGATGGCGGCGAACGGCTCCGGGCTGCAATGGAGCACGGTGCGCAGCCTCGTCCTCGCATGGGTGCTGACGCTGCCGGCATCGATCGCGCTGGCAGCAGGGCTTTACTGGTTGTTCCGGTCGCTGGCCTGATCGTGGGTGCGGCGGGTGGCGGGCGATAGCCGGCTATCCGCCGCGTAGGCTCGATTTGTCGCCTCTTCGCCTCTTCGCCTCTTCGCCTCTTCGCCTCTTCGCCGCTTCGCCTCTTCGCCTCTTCGCCTCTTCGCCTCTGCGCCTCTCCGCTCCGGCACGTCGCCACGTTCAGTGTGTCGATGCCGCGCCTTCAACGTTTCCCCGTTTCGCCGCCCGAATTAAAGCGCAAGATCTGGAGCGTGCCGGCTCCCGGACGCCTCTAGACTGGGTTCATCAACTTTCATCGTGAACTCGACCGTGCGCGACCGCACGGCGCCACGCTGCCCATGCCCCGAGGTACGCCCGTGAACATTGCCGATCTGCAACCTGCCGTCGAATCGCTGGACATCGCGCAACGCGTCGACACCCTCGACTGGCCGAGCGTCGATGCCGAGCTCGATCGCTTCGGATGCGCGCGCGTACCGGGCCTGATGTCGGCCAGCGAGTGCGATGCACTCGCGTCCCTCTATCCGCGCGATGCGCTCTATCGTTCACGCGTCGTGATGGCGCGGCACGGCTTTGGCCGCGGCGAATACAAGTATTTCGCGTATCCGCTGCCTGCGATCATCGCCGAGCTGCGTGCGACGATGTACCCGCATCTCGCGCCGATCGCGAATCGCTGGAACCACGCGCTCGGGATCGACGTTCGTTATCCCAAAGACCATCCGACATTCCTCGATCGCTGCCACGCGGCGGGACAGACGCGACCGACGCCGCTGATCCTCCAATACGGCGCCGACGACTACAACTGCCTCCATCAGGACCTGTATGGCGAGCACGTATTTCCGCTGCAGGTCGCGATCCTGCTGTCGGCGCCGGGCCGTGATTTCACTGGTGGGGAATTCGTGCTGACGGAACAGCGTCCACGCATGCAGTCGCGTGCGGAAGTGGTGCCGCTGACGCAAGGCGACGCGGTGATCTTCGCGGTACACGGCCGGCCGGTGCAGGGAACCCGAGGCATCTATCGCGTCAACTTGCGCCACGGCGTCAGCCGGATTCGAAGCGGCCATCGCCACACGGTTGGCATCCTCTTCCATGACGCGCAGTAGCGGGAGGCGGAACAGCTGCGCTGCTGTCGTGCCGCTTGTCGCGCATCGCACTCTGCTCATCCCGGCACCGCACGTCATCGTTCGCAGAGCATTCCGATCAAGCATGGCCGGCCAGATGGCCGCTCGCCCGCAGTGACTGGAGACCGATTGCGCTGACCGTCAAGCGATCGCGGCCGCAACGAGCCAACACTTTTGGTGAGCGCCGCAAAACATGCGTACTCACCTGTCGCCCCGCCAATATGATTGGCAGTCCGGCCTATCCTCGCGCCATGTTGGCCCGCAGCCGGTCGCCGGCATCGGAAGCCAGCCGTGCATAGCCCGGCAACGTAAGCAGCGCGAGCACGCCCGCCGCGATGAACGCCCAGCGAAAATCGGCGAGCACGTAGTGCATGCCGGCCGCATCGCCGCGCACCAATGCTGCGAGCCGCAGCGACAATGCACCGAACGCGATCCCCATCCCGATCGTCATTTGCTGCGCGGCGCTCCACAGCGTGCTGGCCGCGCTCGTCTGGTGAGACGGGATATCCGCATAAGCCAGCGTCGCGAGCGTCGTGAACTGCATCGACCGCGTGAGCCCATAGACGAATACGACGAGCAGCGTGATCGCCAGCGGCGTCGACGCGGTCAGCCAACCGCATGCGATCGTGAAGATGCCGACGATCGTCACGTCGACGAGCGCGACACGCCGAAAGCCGTAACGGTCGAGTATCCAAGACGTGCCCGCCTTCATCCCGAGGTTGCCGAGTGCACTCGCGAGCAGCAGCAGACCTGACTGGAACGGCGACAGCCCGAAGCCGATCTGGAACAGCAGCGGCAGCAGGTACGGGACGGCGTTGATCGCCATCCGCGTGATCGATCCGGTGATGACCGTCACCGAGAACGTCGGCACCTTCAGCGTCGTGAAATCGAGCAGCGGATGCGCGCAGCGTCGCGCATACAGCCACGCAGCGATACCGAACAACACGCTTGCGCCCACCAGGACACCCGCGCGCGTGAAGTCGACATCCTGCTGGCCGGCCGCTTCGGTACCGATCAGCAAGCAGGTCAATGCGCCACCGGCCAGCACGAAGCCAACCCAGTCGAGTGGCCGTTGCTCGTCGGCCCGCGTGTTCCGGACGATCAGCCAGGTACAAACGAGTGCGGCAAGGCCGAACGGGACGTTCAACAGGAAGATCCATCGCCACGACGCGTAGGTCGTGATGAAGCCGCCGATCGGCGGCCCGACGACGGGGGCGACGATGCCCGGCCACGTGATCGTCGCGATCGCACGCATCAGCTTCGCCTTCTCGGTACTTCGCACGACGATCATTCGCCCGACCGGCACCATCATCGCCCCGCCGACACCCTGCAGCAGCCGGGCTGCCGTGAACGACATCACGCCTTCGGACAGCCCGCACAGCACCGACGCGCCGGTAAAGACGACGATCGCACTCGCGAACACGGTGCGCGAGCCATAGCGATCCGCGATCCAGCCGCTGATCGGAATGAACACCGCCAGCGCCAACATGTAGGCCGTCATCCCGAGACTCAGCGCGTTAGGCCCCACGCCGAACGAGTGGGCCATTTGCGGTAGCGCCGTCGCGATCACGGTCGTATCAAGGTACTCCATGAAGAACGTCGCGGCGACGAGGTATGGCAAGAAGTCGGTCGTCCGACCACCTTGGGCGGGGCTGTCAGTCATGAACGATGCAGGAGACGGAATACAAAGGACACCGATCACCAGCGGATGCGAGCAAGTACCGGGAAATCGGGACGAGCGGTGATATTACCTCGAAGGGCTTGCACGCCGCTCTGTCGACCAAGTCACGCGAATGAACTTTATGCGCATAGATTTTTATGAGGCTTTCGCGCTGTGTTCGTGGAGAGGGGCGCATGACACTGCGCATCGAGGAACGGCCAGATGAAGCGGGAGTTTTCGCCCAGAAAGTGACGTTTATCGATCATCGTCGATCAACATCGTCCATCGCAACATCGTCGGCGGACGTGCTCCGTCGGTCGGACTCGATTCTTGAGGACGGATGGGTATGGCGGGCAGAGGTCGTGCCGAGGTTTCCGGACGACACAGTTGCGGAGAAGAAATTGCGTCTTGATCGAAGATACGATCAATAAGCAATCGAATCGCCGGAGATAGAAGCGATTGAGGAAATGGGATGCAGGGATTGATGGCGTGGGTGAGATGCTAATGCAGTAGCGTTGGTAAGGCTTCACCGCGCCATGCACATTTCCGCCGTTGAAATGCAAAAACCCCCGCCTGTTCGGGCGGGGGTTTCTGGCTTGAGGGGAGCCTGACGATTACCTACTTTCACACGGGAATCCGCACTATCATCGGCGTAGAGTCGTTTCACGGTCCTGTTCGGGATGGGAAGGGGTGGGACCGACTCGCTATGGTCATCAGGC